>JGI24021J15306_10001266_pt1 | contig 24126 bp, 13 predicted proteins | sample Ectturendosymbi1_FD_15306 | JGI IMG/M metagenome (IMG submission 15306) | reverse complement strand
AAAAATTGCCCCGGGCCCCCCTACCCTTTAATCCGGCTCTGGTCGGCGGAGTTAATCACAGCTGTTATTTTGGACGTTGGACTCCGACAAAGGTGCGTGCTGACACCACTCGTCTTCATTGTCTATGTGACTTGGATAGACAGTCATAGCCAGGGGCGCAGCCAGGATTTTTCTAAGGCGGGGGGCTGAAGTTATGGAAGTAAAGGCGTTGAAAAGGAAAAATTGCTTGTGATTAGAATAGCTAAGGAAAGCACATAATATGTGGATAAACAGTTGACTGCACTCACCACTAAAACTGGGGGTCCTTCCGGGGACGTGTCCCCCCACTTTTTGGGGGGGGGACACGGGGGGAATGTCCCCCCACTTTTTAAGGTGGGGGGGATATAATATGTCATGTCCCCCACTTTTTCTCTTCAGTTTTTGTATTTTGAGAGGTTCCAAAAATAAAAGTGACGTTTGCCACATTTTGCGTGAAGTGTTTTTCATGTTAAATGTTACACATAGCCAAGTTGATGATGAAACAGAGTTTGAAGTATCACTGGATACTTGTGTAGTATCACTGTCAGCGATATCACTGGATTTTGTTAGTTTATCAAGTTTAGCTTCAATAAAATGATATTTAGAATTTTTCAAGTTTCTAGAGACCGCGAAATATGGTTTACTGCTTCTGTCCGACATTTTACCCCATAGGTGTAGGAGCAGGCAAATTTTTGGGGGTGCGAAGAATTTTTGCCCAAATTTCGGCAAACTTGCCCGAAAAAATTTCGAAAGAAAATGGCCTCCAAAAAAAATGTCTTCACTTTCATTTTAGTGCCATTTTTGCAAAATGAAAATAGAGCAATTTTGCTGATGTTTACACATATTTTTCCCAAATTTCCTCACATTTTGCCCGGATTTTCACCAATTCAAAACTTTTGGGGGTGCGGTTGTACCCCCTGCACCCCCGTGTTTTATCCTGTGTAGTATACTGTTAGAAAGGTTATTTTCTTGAAACAGTGATAGTTTTACAACGTTGGTTTTCACGTATTCAGGAACAGACAGCGTAAAATTTAATGATGCTAGTGTATATAGGCACATCATATTTTTGTGATTGAAAACCGGGACGCTTCAGAACAGCGAGCCTTACAAGGAAATCAAACAAGTTCCGGTACGAAATAAATCCATTCAATAACCTATAATTGCAAAAAGAACACCCCTCCTACTTGCCAACTTTACTGAACTAGTCAATGCGCTAACAATCAACCCATTACTGGGCCAGTTACCCACTACAATGACGTATCAATTACCTTTACATCTAAAACAACGAAACAAGATCGCGCATCATTATTCAGCAAGTTGGTTAAACAGAGTAATCATAGCATGCTAATATTCGTGTAGGGCTATGCTGCCTGACTGAATGCCTAACCGGGACTTTTTGGTTGACCAACCAGGACGCCGGAACAAAGCCATTAAACCGGGTCTGACCGGTTAAAATAGGACGTCTGGTAAACCTAAGTGTACATAATATTAGAACGTTACATTTTCAGGCAAATGTCTGCAAAGCTTTTGCCGAAAACAAAAGCAGCACTATTGTGGAGACTTAGTTTCAGGATGGGCAGTTTTGCAAAAGACTGTCTTCAACCATTAGTAAATAGGATTTCAATCAAAACGTTGGAGAACTAATTATTTAGCTATATGTTGACCTATAGCTCAAAACGTAGGGCTTGACCAGGAATCAAAGATAAAATATACATTTATCCTTACTTCTTGTAATGTCGCGACAATGGTGACCAACAAAATCAAAATATATTTTTTCGTGACTCTTAAACTTTGTGCTTGTGCTGAATGCATTGGTTCGTAAGTCATCTGATTTACTTGAGTTTAACCAAAGACACAGTGCAGCAATATTTTCATCCAAGTGCGAAACTTTTGGTTTACAGGCAGGCGCGTAGCCAAGGGGGCATTCGGGGGCAATGCTCTCCAATTATATTGTGCCCAAAAATTTTTGTTTTAAGCATATAGTAAAAACTAAAATCTTGTCCACGTAAAAATGTATTTCTCCCCAAACTTAATACCTAACCTCACCTAGTTTTGCTGGACGTTTTTTTTCGTGTTAAGCAGGTGAAACTTGTACATTTTTACCAATTCACCGTTGTGCATTTTTATTTCTTTTTAATCTCAAATCTATTTTCGTGTCGTTATTTAAGTAGAACTCTTAGAATTAAACTTTTGACGTTAATTTTATCCATTAAAATCTGATGTTCAACCTGAAAAATTGATTGTGGAAAGACTGAGCTAAGTTGCATCATATAAAAAAGTCACAAGACAACAGTCACCAAACGATCAGGTGTGCACAAATGACATTGTAGGCTAGATGGGTATGTATGAAGGGGCCAACAAGGGGAGAGTGAAAGGATGTATCCACCACCTGGTAAGAGGATATCAATGGAGATTCTGGTAGGGATGGGGTTGCAGGCATGATGCACAGTAGCATTGAAAAGATTTGTAGCTTTTACAAAGAGCGGAAATGTGCAAGAAAAATATTTATCGTCTTTGTAACGTTAAGCAACTTGAAAAAGATTTCAAATCGTGCTGCAAACCACACCTCTTAGAAAATGCATGAAAACTGATAAGCTTGGGTATCTGTATTTATAAAACTTCTGCATCCAAGGGCGTACGCAAGGGGGGTTTTTGGTGTTAACCACCCCCCTTGAGCTTGATATTTTACAAAACCTTTACCTGCGCAAAGGAGATTAATTGTTTTCGCATGCTTTTGCTTGTTAATTTGTCAACTTAATGCAAATACCACAGAATGAAATTTCATTCAAATTTCAAGGAACATTATATATGGGCCAAAAAGTAATAATTAGGTTTTGGTGGGAACCTGGGTTGTCGTCTGCATCGAGAAACCATCTCACCACTTTTTGCAGACCTTTCGTCCATACGCATGTTTTAGATTGTGTTCCGCGATAGTTCACTTTATGCGAAACAATCGCCTTTATTTTGTCTGCTATGGCTGATCAGCGCAAGCGCTGACCGCATTGGCTACGTTACCGATTTCTGTAGCATGATAGAACTGTTGCACGAGCTCAAAAACTGCAGTTGTTAATATAGAAGCATTCGGGCATTTGATTATGTCTCAGCAGGGAAAAAGGAAAACTAAAAGTTTGCTGGACTTCCATACATAGCAAAAAATCGAAAGTTTTCTTGCGTACCTCATGCACATTCTCAATTCTTGTGTAGTTTAGCAAGATTCAATCTTGCAAACCTGGGTGTGCGCCAACCGGTCCAGCCGCACACTTTCTATGCTTGACTGCTTGTATTTGACGAGACATTAGCGCAGCCTGATTTTGCAGTTATTTCTGACGGAGTGATGAGTGTGTTTTACTCCCCTGTTTTAACGTGCAGCCTGATATTTTTGCAGTTATGAACTGCTGTGTCGTAGCGTTGAATATATTTTCCTCCGATATCCTAACTTGTAGAGCTGATAGGTTATATTCAGGACGATGACACAAAACATAAGGGAAGTGCGTGTCGTAGAACAACATGCATATTATGTCAACAAACTTCGCCAAAAACGTTGGTTTGGAAAAATCAATATGTCTTCAAATTGTGACATCACAAACAACACACACTAAATACAAATGACCACCATAAGCCAGTGAATGAACCCCCCCATGAAAATGTTCTGCGTATGCCACTGTCTGCATCGACCCAATGACTTCATTGATTTAACACTAAACTGCCCCCCACATTTTACAACAAAATTGCGCCCATGGTCCTTCCAACTAAACTGCCATCTTGTTTCTTCGATATTCTTTCATAGCACAGTAGTACATTAAGTTATGTCAAAATTCACTGCAAACCTACGCCACAGTGATCTCCTAAAAAGGTCAAGATAATTCGCAAGCTGTTAGCAAAGTGTAAGAGAATGCGCGTTAAGTAAAAATTGCGATAATGCTCTAAGCAGACAAGACCCTTCATAAAAACAAAAAGGCTTGTACAAAATCTAGATCCTGCTTGTGCAGATGATAAACATCGCATACAGAAGCCTAAGTAAAACTGTTGAAAAGCTCACATTCTTAAAAATGCAAACAGTGGCACATTATGAGCTCTGCACAACAATATGTGCGGGAACTTCCATCCCACTAATCCCTAGAGCAGAGCGCTTCAAAGAATTACAAGCAAAACCTTCAGCCTCCGCAGACTACTGGCATAGGGCTTAAAAATCACTGGATATGTTTTTTGGCTGCAGAATCACTGTCAGTGCCATTAAACAGCCAGGCCGAATTAACACCAAAGTCTGATCGACGACTTTCATGCACTGACATAAGAACACTGTTGAAGTTCAAATATCAAGTTTGTTTCCACGCTAGCAGAGCACGGTACACCCTGCTCTTGTTATAGATGGTAGTACAAACTACGCAGGAATGAAGAAAGCTGCTTCAATATTTCTCAACCTCGAAAATTCATAACCGCCTGGTTTGACAACAAATGTGTTGCTACGCCTTGTGGTACTGCCGAGGGACATTCTGCAATGCACCCCATCTCGACTTCAATGTTGGTGAAAAATTAAAAAAAGAAACATTAATATTCTGATGTCTAAGGGGGAGCTTGAGCCCCTTCAGCCCCCCCCCATCCCCGTCTGCGCCTTTTGTCATAGCCGGGTCGAGGAGATTGCCTCTGTTGGACGCTGCAGAATCAACCACTTACTTTTTGCGGACGATTTGGTACTGCAGTGGTTCCGAACCAGGTGCCATTTACAAAATTCAGCGGTGCTTCAAACTAATACATTTTTCAATATTTCATTAAAAATACATATTCAAAATGTCATCGAAACTTCAAGAAAAGTGCTACGAGTTCACCACTCGGTGCCTCACATTATATTTCACTTCTGTAGGGCGCCGCAAGCCTAAAAAGGTCGTCAAAAACTGTGCTACTGCTTGCATGCTTTAAACAGGGTCTTCAACATACACTTGATCGATTTTCAGCTGCGTGTTGCTAAGCGGAAAGAAAAATTAGCACTAAAAATACCGAGTTAATATGTTTGTCCAGAAAGTTACGCCAGTGCACGCTGCAAATAAACGACAATATACGGCAGCAAATGGAGAAGTTCAAGGCGGAACAGGGAGACTGATGCGGACTGATACAGCAAACGAAGATCTGTGTGAGCTTTATGGCTCTGTGGTGACAAAATGAGAGCTTTCAAACACTGCAAAGCTGTCAGCTTTCAAGTCGGTTTTTGTTCCGATCTTCACCTATGGTTATGAATCGTTGGTATTGACTGAAAGTTGTGGCAGGGATGGGATTTTGAGAACTGTTCACGGTGTGACAGTTCGCGACAAAGTGCGCAGCTGCGAAATTCGTAAAGACCTGAATGTCGAACCACTTCGAATAAAGAGATCGCAGCTACGATGGTTCACCCAGGTGATCAGAACGCCCGCCCCAACAAAGTTCGGCGAGACATGTCCTGCTGGCTAAACTCACAGGAAAGCGACCCAGTGGTCGACCAGGAACCGGGGAGCGCGATTACATCTCCGATCTTGCTTGTTCCCGTCTTGGTGTGGAGTCAGCAGAACTATCGGAGATTGCTGAAAACCGTGAGCTATTTCGAGTTCTCCTTGGCCTGCTGGCTCAGTGACCCTCCACAGAGGAGAAGCGGGCATGAAAATGAATGAACTGTAAATCCAACATAGCAACAGTTGACATATGCGCAGCGTAGGGTAGAATATGCATAGTGAGAGAGCTTGAATAGCGAATTTGAAACAAAGAAAGACATACCCAAGGTGCACGTTTAGTGGTGATACGCACATGGTTATTTACATTGAAAAGCACGAAAACGGCGTCTCGAACACACATGGAGTTGCAATGTGTACGATAAACAGATTTGTCTTGTGTGTAGCACAATTGGAGGGTTTTGCTATGTCAAAAACCTCACAATCTGTAGCGCGAAGGTTAATAACATTGCTGATAAAAGAAGAAACCTACGGCGCTTGCAAGTAGCGTCTTTCCAAATACAGATTATTATTACTGTATGTAAACGAGTAGATTCAAAGATCAGGAATGAATATGCATTGTAGACCAACATATCACGTGATGTATGGTAGTTTCATGTTTTTTGTGCTTTTTCGAGTAGCCTGAGGGGCTATTTCTGTTAAATGTGTCCCTCTCACAATTTTTGCCTCGTGTCCTCAAATTGCTGGATCCATCGCCACCCAAAAGATAAGGGCCATGATTTTTACAGCTAGGTTCTGTGACTTGAAAAAAAATCGTGGAAACGTCTGGTAACACCACTGAATTGACCACGTTTTAGACTCTGGTTCGTAATGGTGTATCGAAGTTCCATCACCAGTTATCGATCTTCTACGGAAAGGTTTCGTCTTTCTAAACACTTTGCAATCTGTCGGAAGGAATCCTTCCACAGCAGTGAATCAGACGCTATGTGATGTGCACCGAGTATATGCTCCGCCAATTAAGCAGGTATCTTTAGCTCTTAATCTAATAGGAGCACTTTGCAATATTTTGCGAATGTTGACAAGTTTTTACTTCAGCAGCAAGGAATTCGGTTGCTATTCTTTGCTTTTGAGATATTTTATAACGATATTTCTATTTTGAAATAAACTCAGCTGAACATATATTGTTACTTGCATTTGAAAAACGCTTGAACATAAACACTTGGACCTGGTGAGTAGGAGTGCCTCGTGTGACTATAACTGCGTTACTTTTTGAATCAAGTCAGATTGGATAAGGGCATTTTTTGCAGGCGATAGCAAAGATCCTAGTTCGAGTTGAGCAACAGATCACCTTTAAAGCCCTGAGGCAGTTTTAGCAGCAATGTTGCCAATCTTGCGGTTTTCCCCCGAATTTGGGCTTGTTTTTTGTGGAGTTGTGTTTTTTGTGAAGATTTGCGGGTTGCTTTCTTTGGGTTTGTTATATCTCAAAGTTGCTTGTTTTGGGCTTGTTTTTTGCAGATGTCTGTTTTGCGGATTGCTTTTTATAAAAATTGTATGGCACTTTTGCTGTTTCAATTTACTACAAAACGCAATTTGGACGTGTTTTTGTGTAAATTTGCTAATTTTGGGCTTGTTTTTTCGGTTGTACCTCCCTGATTTTGTTTTGTTCAATTTTCCAACCAAATGCATTTTGGGCTTGTTTTTCGGTTAAATTACCCTTTTTGGGCTTGTGTTGCAAACTTAGGCTACTTGCTTGGTTTTGCAAAATAACCTGCATGGCATCATTGGTTAGCAGGTAAAGTTCCTACACATGTGTTGAGCAAATGCTCGTTTTATAAGTAGGCCTATTGTAAAATTTGGGTGTGGACCATGCTAGTTTAAAGTTTAAACATTTATGCGATCGGGGCCAAAAAGATTGTTAGACTGGGACCATAGAAATGCCAGCTTGAGAGGGATTAACCCTTTTCAACGCCGGTTCAATTCCCCATGTTACAAAACAGTACGCAAACTTGATATCTGTCTTGTACTTCAAAAGCAATTGCGACCCACTCTCAACTTGAAAAAATCCTAAATTACGCAACATGGCTACGAGTCAAGTTTAGAATCATTTTACAAATTAAGAATTGTTTCAGTTGAGCAGTAAACGGGTAATCCACAACTGCCTGCAGTTGTCCTTTTTGGATCGGTCCAGTGCACCATAACAACCTATTTTTCTTGCAGAGCGCATAAATTTCGAGTAGATTGAGCAGACTAGCTCTTGCAGTTGGAAAAACCATTCACAAATGAAACGCAACGTTATGCTTCAGATCTGTTGAGGTTCACGCGTATGCTTTTCTGACCTGGCTTCCTAATTTCGAGTGTCGTGAACCCTGCTGCGTTTTTTTTTGTTGTCAGCCTTTGAGCTTGAAGGTAAGGATGTATTTGTTTGCAACAACTTATTATAGAATCTGCGTATAGGCCTAAGGGGGGCGAATATTTTGTTGCAATGGATATTTTAATCTTTTAGTTGATATATCTCATTTCGAACTGATTGGAAGTATACACTTTCAGTTTTTAGATCTAGATTTGAACCGTATATTCAAGCAGTTTTTCTGATCATAGAGTGATGTGAAATTCTTGGATCCGCTCATCCTTGTTGTTTTTTTCATAGCGTATCTGAATGTTCCCCAAAAAATTAAAGAGGTATTTTCAGGGAACATGGAGAGTGATCGAAATCATTGGAACAAGTTTTTATTGTGAGTCCTATCTTGATGGATACATGTCGATACATGTCAAATGCATGGTTTTAAACGGAAAACAACCGCTGAACGGACTTAGTTGCGATACACTTTCAAAACCACCACGGTGAGGTACATTGCTGAATGCTTGGACTAGCCAAACGTACAGTACAAGCCACTGATGTAATGAGTGTTACGTAACAATAGCCACAATCAGCTGTTGTGTTCGTGTGGTTACTGCCAACCTCTAATACCTGTGTGTTTCAGCTAGCCCAAGGAAGTATTCAGCCTCCAAGTCGCCGAAAGATGTCTTCCAACGCCTCTGGAGATGCTCCTCGACGTGAAAATTGCCACGGTAGGTGTTAGGTATTGTATTTTCATTGTGGAAATGTGAGTTCTGACAAATCGCAATCACCTTGTAGTTGGTGAGCCTGTACCGCCTAAAGGGCGTCAGGGATACAGGGAAGGAATAGCGGAGATGTAAAGGCCTTCTTAGTAATTTAAATTAAAGACGTAATTATAATACCCTGAAGCTTTTCAATGCATTTAAAGCTTAAATGTTTTTTCCATGTCCTTCAGCAAAGAAATCCAGGTCAAGAAGATTTCTGACGCGAATGAGATCAGTTTACACGTAACCGCGTGACAAGCTTGTGCAAATTTGCTTGGAATTCCTTTGAAACGTTTCCTTCTGATAACAAAAAAGCTGTCGTGCTCTCTAACTTCTGAAAATTGCTTGGAACATTTTGGTTTGTCGAAGCATATCGCAGTGCGCATGTCGACAAAACAGGGAAACAAGCTAGGTTAAATGCAGACCAGACTCTTGTTTGCATTTCACTTGCTGAAGAGATGCAGTGTTGGCATTATCAAGTGATTCTCCAACGATACATGCGTTATTTCCGATTTGTGAATAAGACAAAAATACAGTATTGAATTGTTTCCTGAACTTCTTTCGTATTAAATGCTGAAGTTATTGTTTTGGTATTTAGTCTATGGTGTGGATAGGACCGGAAGCAGTTGCTCTGCGATTGCCTCAACAGACATTTTAGAAAACAGTTGCCTATCCGACACTCTGCACAATTACTTGTGCTTGATCAGTTCCATCTTGTTTTAGGGCAAAAATCTTTCAAAATCATTTTCAGTGCGCTATTGAATTAATTATCAACATAATTAACTAGGTTGGCAGACATGCGTTAGTCCATATTTTGCCAAAAACTTGGCTTCCCAATCCGAGTCTGTAAGAAACGGATGTGTTTATAGTTCGTAGTAAAACAAAGCATCCACCGGTCTTTTACTTGTTTCTTGACAGCGAGATGCTTTTACATTTTTGCTAATTTCATTGTTTTTCCTTTGGCTTTTATTCAGGTAACAAAAAAATTCACCGAAACTCGCAAGCCAGCGTAAAAAATTTCAGAAATGATAATTTCCAAGAGGTAAAAAGCATTGGCGTTATTTAGAAGAAATACAGTATTCGACACGAGAACACCCATGAGGCAATATCACAACCACTGCATTTCGCATAAGCTCATAAACAATGCATTCATAGCCCTCAAAGTAGAAGTTGTGCTGACATATCGTGCTAGCCGCAGGGGTGGGGAACCTATTTACTATCATGACCGCATGAATTGTGGAATATCGCTGCGGGCCGAAAAAATTAATTAAATCTTAAAATTCTACCTCCATCTTCCAAAGGAAAGCCAGGAGAGAAAACTAGGTCAAGGAGCGAGAAAGACTTCTGTCGACTTATTGTCACAGTATCTGCTTGTCATGGGATTTCGTTTTGACGCGATGTTGTATATATGTTGGTTAACGAAAATTCTGATGCGAGCCATATTAAATGTTCACGCGGGCCGCAGGTTCCCCGCTAGGGGAAACCCACAAACACATTTGCGTAAATCATCTCAAGTCCAACTGAGCTTGTAAAACACAAATTTATTCGAAGAATGCTGTAAATTGTGTGCAAAACTGCAAACTTTTTATTTCGCAACTTCAATTTTGAAACGAAACGAACGCTGTTGGTCTCTTCTACCCAGCCTGTGGCGAAACCGGTCTTAACGGCGGCAACCGACCTTTGGCATGCCTAACTCCAAATTTTGTTTGTGAAATACGAGAGTGCAAGGCTGCACGATGTAAAAAATTCTCTCACAGTTTGTGTGCTCCACAGATCCTGATGGCCGTCAATGTGCAAGTACCTATGATGTGACAAGATGGCGCTCCACGCACGAGACTTGGAAAGTTTTTAGTGATTTAAGGAAAAGATCCCTATACTTTGATGTTGTACTTCGCACCGATGATGGACAGACGTTCCCAGCTCACCGACTTATGCTTTGTACGTGCGGTCAGTACTTCAGGTTCGTGCAACAGGAAGAGAATGCTTTGCAGTTGCTGGTTGAACTTCCGTCTGTAATGAAAGTCAACAGATATGAGCAATTTGCGACAGCTTCTATAGAAAATAACTTAGGATTTTTCCATGATTAATGAATGGTTTATCGTTAGCTTTTTTCAGAAATGCAGGCATGAAATGCTGATAGAACTCTACCATGTTGTTTGACTGCTATAGGACGTGGCCACATACAACAAATACAGTTTATTTTCCTAGAATTTTTATATGATAGCAAGTGTAACCAAATGATAAAACAACGCTTTTTTGAAGCAGGTATGATCAAACCGTCGTAACATAAGTTGTTTCATTTTGATTGGATTATTTTAATGAAAGCTTTTAAGCCCCATCAGGGCACCTTAAAGTCCTCCACGGAAAAAGCGAGGCGCAAACTAATATAAGAATATTTCACCTAAAATAGAAACATATGTATGTCAAAGAATAGAGGATGCTAAACGAAGGGTAAAGCGATCTGTTGAATTGACTGCTGGTGGAGGATTCATTGTTTCCGTTCAGCCGCAAGCTATTGACCGGGCAATCGGGCAGGTTGGCGACTGGGCAAGTGGGCATCTCTCAACAATTTAGCGAATGGACTATCTGGCTACAGGAACAATCGGAGACATTTTGATTGATTTAATAAAGAGGCAGTGATGAACCGGTTGCCATCTCTTAAAGGACGTTCTGTGGAGTTGGCAAACCGTCATTATGTCGATTTGCTTTTTGGGAAACTGTCACCAAACCACGTACGCTGCTGTGACGAGATGCACCATATTCATATATGCACGATTTGTGCGTTTGTGTTAAAGCATTGTGCAAAATGTGGCGTGGAGCAAACAGCCAGAATTGAATTTTGTTTTGTAGGTCTTTGTTCAGCGGAAGGTGGAACAGCGGTGATAGGCGGGAAGTGTCGGTCCCAGGGGTAGGAAGCGCCATGATGACGGTTATTTTACACTTCATTTACACTCGAGAGGTGAGATCGTCTTTTGCGGCTTAAGGCCAAGCTACGGCTTCATCTTTCTTGGATGTTTTTGTAAAATAGCAATGTCATGAAAAATGGTTGCATACGAAATTGTGGTGCTTAAATTAACGCTAGAACAAAGACGAAACTTTTTCTATCTTCATTTTTGCGGCTAAACCCTTTAAACAAGGGTTATGCATTTTATTTTTGCAGTTGCCATTGTCGACGGTCGATAATGCGAAACAATTGCTGATTATCTCCAACCATCTCGGCATTGACGAAATTTCGCAGAGATGTGCAGAATATTTGGTGTCTACTTTGCATTCCTCCAATTGCATCGAACTGTGGAACTTTGCAAGGTTTGTACTTTCCTATGTTTTCGCATTTTGTGTTTATGTTGCTATAAGTCGTCAACTTTTCAATTACACAGGATTTACTACTGTCAAAATCTGCGGCTAGCTGCTCTAGATTACATATTGCTTCACATTTTGGAAATAGCTTGTTTGCCAGAGACGTCTCAATCCAGTTTGTGGAACTTGAACTTCAAAGACATTGAATCGCTTTTCGAAAATGATCAGTTGAATGTCCGTAACGAGAAGGATGTCTTGCTCATCTTAACAAAGTAAGTACAGTAGCTTCTGCACGATGGTGGCTCAACGAAGACGCTGCACATTCGCAGTAGCATGAGGTGTATTTTAGAAAATGCTGTTATGTTTGCGAAAAAATTAGTGTTGCTTCTGTAAAATGCTGACACGCCGAGTAAGCAGCGGTCAGCTACGATGACGCATTCGTATGACATCAGAGATGACACATTCCTATGACGTCAGAGGAAAAACAAAAGCTTTTATAAAAATTCGTGATCTTGTAAAAGCAATATTTCAGGGATGACGAATGGTAGAGTTGGCCAATTCTGCGATTTGTTCAAGGAATACGGATCCGACGCTATTTTTGTTTAGAACTCTCCTACACCTTAATATTTTCTTTTTTGTAATTTTATAGCCGGTTTTATTTCCAACGAATTTTTATTTGAGTTGACATTCACACTGAGGCCGCTTTAAGCCTGTGGTGCACAGTTTAAACCTCTAGTGTACTTCATGTTTTCTGGACATCCATCAAGATTATGGTTCTTTGAAGATTTAAATTAGCAAGCTCCGAAGTCACCGGCATTTACCAATTCGAAACGACCTGCCCTTTTTCACGCACTATCTTACATTAAAGATACTTATTAACTTACGACGCCCGTTATTTACACCTTGTTTTCGTAAAATCTTTGCTTACAGGCTTTGGCTCAAAAAAAGACAAAAGGCAGAAGCCAGATTTTTCGAAAGTCTTGACGTTCAGCAACTTAGCAATGCTGCTGTGACGCAATCTTCTCACCAACCCTTTGTTCTTCACAGCTTTTTCATCGTTTGCAGGTGGATATACCACAACCCACAACGACGCAAACAGCACTTTCCGCAGCTTCTCTACTGTGTGCGATGGTTCACGCTCAGCCAGCACTTCGTCAGTTCATTTGTCGAAAACAACAGACTGCTTGATCGTTTCCCAGACGCCCGGTACGTTGCGTGCCCGCTGCAGCTAAGTCGAGAAAAACGAATTCAAAAAACTAGAAAATATCAAAAGCCTAAGCGAGCAAGATGACGGCCACCACCTCAGGACAAGCAAAATATGCTTCAAAAAGAAATGTTGGGTGGCGATTAGCTCAGTAGCACAGTGTCCGCCTCCCAATTGGAAGGTTGTGGTATCGATCCACGATCACTGAGTGACTCGCCGTAGCACTGCTTGGTGCAAGAGCGTTCGCCTCAACCGCCCCGACAAAAAACATTCAGACTTCTGCCTGCCGTCAACTGTCGTTAAACAAATTCGTCGCATTGCATGTGATCAATAAAAAATATGTGGAGAAACACGTTTTAAACAAATCTGTGGAAAAGAAAAACACATCATATATCTCTACAGGCATTTCATGGATATTGTTCTTTCGATTTTGGGAAGAAGTTCGAGTCACGCATCGTTTTCGAATCACAGTTTGCTGGATGAAAATGGGAACTGCTCATTGTCTGGTAATCAGATGGACGGTGGTCTACGCAAGTCCTTGTCTTCACATCGGTTCCCACACAGCGTCGTTTTGGTTGTGGGGGGTTGGTGTGGAGAAAGCCCCATTGACACTGTCGAGATTTATGAACCACGTAGTCGAAGATGGAATGTTACAAGTGGAGTTTTTCCAAATTTGTTGAAGGTATGTCAAAGTATTGTTGCATATTTTTTGCTTCGAAACAAGCTTTGATGAAAGTTGTTATTTGTTAACATATCTGCAAATATTAAAATGAGTCACATGCTATGAATTCCTCGATGAAATGTGCGTATAGGTTAATCAGCGATTTTTTGAAAATTTCACGGTTGCCTGTTTGCTAGCCCTTTCCAAAGCTGACTTTAAAAAATCTTGTCATTTCCCAAAAAATAAACTCTAGGCCTTAAGAGACTTTTTGATGTACTGGTCTGTTAAGGAATTACGTATTAATCGCTAATATTTTTTAACAATCTCCTGCTTCAGTGCCAAACCAACTGTTCTACGTCTCCATGAATTCCACATTTTGGCGGCAGCAGATTTGGGAAATAATTGCCATTTGAGGTACTTTGTTTCGAAAACAGCGTTAAAATTTCCTTTAGTTTAACTACTTTGGCTTTCGAATACATTCATAGTGTCCAAGTAAAATCATTCTAGCGAGAGACATCATTGAACTTCTTAACGCTCCTCTATGCCAGTGATTCATGTTCATTCTTCATCTTAAACATCTTTTGAAATGTTGACAGTCCTAATTTTTCCCAGAGACCTCGTGCATATCACTCTGTTGTTTACTTGGACGGCTGGATGTACCTGATCGGCGGCTTTGATGGTTTCACTTCTTTCAATTCATGCGATCGCTACGATTTTACAAACTCTAGGTGGCAGCAAATGTGCGGGATGCATTCAAGGTAGGAATTACACCTTAGAAAGGTCAGCACGCACTCGGATTTTTTGGCTTATCTGCTGACGATTTGTTTTATATTCGTTGATCTAACCTGGTCTCTTGGATTTTCTGAAAACGAAGGAGTTTTAAAAAAAAAAGACTGTTTGAAAAGATAATTTTTAAAGATGAATTATTCGCGGACCGCATGCACCCCCTGAACATTTTTGCGGCTCTCGTACACACAATGCATATTTTTAGTGTCTCTTTTGCGCTGATCGAGTATCACTGACTTATCACAAGTCGCTTCTACTCGAAAAACATGCAGCATGATCGTCGAGTGCATAGTGATCTTAGCACGCAAATATGGACCTAGGATCTCTAGACCTAATGGTTGTAGCCTAACGGCCTTAACCGTTTGATCTAATAATTCTATCTTTTTATATATAAACAAGAATAATTTTTAGAAGCTGACTATGCGCTGGGTTCTGGCAGAACAATGTGGCCCTAACTGAAAAACGTTTTTCCACCCTGGTCTATCTATTTCATATATTAGACTATGAAGATGTGTGGTGACACTGACAGCACACACCCTTGTCGGAGTCCAACACCAACGGTGAACGGTTGTGATTTAAGTCTTCCGACACAGACACAAATTTCTGAGCAAGAATACAGTGACTTCTTATAGGCGGCCATCAATATCGTACTCCCGAAGCACTCCACAAAACTTTTCCAGAACGACCCGGTCTTATGCTTTCTCGAGGTCGACAAAACATGTGTAGACGTCTTTGGCATACTCCCAGGATTTCTTGAATACTTGCCGGAGTGTGAAGAATGGTCTGTGATGCTACGGCCGGGACGAAAACCGCACTGGACATTCACCAGCTTCGTTTCAATTATTTCGCGGGATCTTTTTTCAATGCACTTGGCGTTTACTTTTCCCGGAAGGCCCAGGACAGCGGATTCCCAACCGGGAGTTCCCGGACCCCTGGGGGTCCGAAGCAAGGTTTTTGGGGGCCCGAAATGTGATTTTATAGGGTGGGAGTTTGTATGTCCTTGGATAAACTTTTTACCAAAGAAAACGAGATATATGAAAGCTTGCAAGTGCTATTACTCAGAAGAATATTATCCAACCTAATTATCCCAGCTAACGTCACTTACTAATTCAATAATTTAGAGATGTTCAATGCGTGCAATGCTGTTTCTGCTTCACGCTGCGGCTACCACGCAGAAAGCCGGTGATGTGATTGCAAGCGCTTGGTAACATTGAAACGTTTTCGGCGAGATTATTGTTTGATGCTACAGAACTTGAAAGTTTCTGGTGTTCAACCATGCAAGGCTACCACAAATTGAGTACAAAAACCCTGTCTATTATAATGCCCTTTGCAATAAAATATTTGTGCGAATCAGGATTTTCCTCTCTAGTTCATTTGAAAAACAAGTATCGAAACCATTTAAACCCCTCGAACGATTTGTGCGTGGCTCTGAGTGATTGTGTACGAGCGAATAATTTCAGAGAAGGAGCAATTCGAAAAAATCACTAGGTTAGTCTTTAATGAGGAGTAAGGTGTGAAAGCTAAACCGTACGACAGTGTTTTTCTATGTATTATGGGCTATATTTTTAAAATGAAGATACTGCAAAACCGGATTGTTTTTTGACTTGTACACTTTTTTTTAATCGAGGGTGTGCGGACATCACTTTATTTTAATAAAAGAGCTTTGTTTGGGGGGGGCTAAGTCCACCAAAGCCCCCCGTGGCGACGGGACTGCTCCCCAGATGGCGAATCTGGGGAGGCTGTCCCCAGATTATAGGGGAGGCTGTCCCCTACGCTGTCCTCATTCGCTTCCCCAGATGCGTAGCGGGCGCAACGTGGGGCTTGCGCTTGTGGATGGCTGATGGGGGAGACTGTCGCGAATTTTTCGAACGGGCCTTTGCTTGGGCATACCATAATTTTGTGATTGAAAACCGGGACGCTTCAGAACAACGAGCCTTATCAGATAAATATGATTCATATCTTATTTGGAGCATGCAGCTAAATTGGATTCCTACAGTAAAGACACCAAGATAAACTAAAATAATGCATTTTACTAAGAAATAACACTATGTTCAAGCCTTTGTAAATTTACACATTCGTCCAATCATACTTTTCTATCAACAAGATTTTCTTCAAAATATCTTTGTTCGATTTTATTTTCTCGTAAAAATCACAACAGGAGAAGTCAGTATTAATTTTAAAGGCGATAAGGGCTTTCACATGCTGCTCCAGCATTCTGTTTCTATTATCAGACCACATGCTATTCATGACAGAAAAAATTCTCCTAACAGGAGCTGATGCACCAGGCGTGCAGGACTACTCTGGCTCCCTGAATACGTAACCGGGACTTTTTGGTTGACTGACCGGTACGCCGGGACAAAGCCTTTAAACCCGGACTGTCCCGGCTTAAACAGGACGTATGGCATGCCTACCTTTGCCTAAAGTCAGAGTGCAGTCCTTGGTGACGCGTGTGACGACCGATGCGCGATGTTTTTGGTTGATGTTAGGCATTTCATGGCCGTAGACTACAATAACTGCCCAAATTATACCGTTGGGCAAACCGTTCGCTCCATTTCCACAGCAACTTTTACGATATCAGGATGTACCACGGGAAGGCGTTGCTGCGAGCGCATTTGCGCAGCAGAGGTCTTGTGCTGAGTCTTCTAAAGGCGCAGTCATGCGGAAATAACTACAACTGAAAAGCAGAGGCTGTGTATTGCGCTATCACTTTTCTTAACTGAACAAGGTTGACGGTGTTCATGGTCTCTTTCTGCCACAAACGCCCATTAATGTCCCATGCCACTTTGAATCAAAATGGAGCGCTCTGATTATCAGCCAAAATGTTTGAAAGTCACGAAATAACGCCAGCGGTGTTTTATATATACTACTTTCTACATTTGTTTTTCAGTTGAAGGAAACGTGCAAATCTTGATTTACAAAAACGGGAAACATACATATAGCTGAAACTTTCAATAAAAACAAACTTAACCGTCTTTATCATAATGGAAAAATGCTGCCTGCGTAGAGTGGGCATACTTTTTTCCATACAAAATCGTTGCGCAATACAACTGGTGAAGCTTTTTGTATTGATTGGTAAAAACAAGAATGCGCTAAACAGAAACGGAGGTTTTCACAGCAAAATTGCATCTATCCTTATCGTGACCCTTACTTTTCATGCTGCTTGCAGCCACTCTTGTTTTCCGGGACAACTAATCGATTGACCGGACATCAGGACGCGACCTCAAAACCACGATTGTACCGGGAGGTCAAACCGGGACATCTGGTCGCCCTGTGTTTACAGCGCCTGCCTGAAATATTGAAAAAATCAAGCCAGTGTTGTTTTTAGTGTAAAAACACAACTTAGTTGCATTTGCAACAAAACCATCCCAATTATTTGATGCTTTGTTCACAAGGTATCAGTTGAGCGTGTTTTAAAGAAAAGGTTTTAGATGTCAAAGCAAACTGTTATTCGTTTATGAGCGATGGTTGGATTTATTCACTTTCACTTTGCTCCGATTGTCGCGAACCTTATCTAGGACTTTTATGAGCCCTAAGAACCAGATGGTAACGTTAAAACGTATAAGTGACGAGTCACTCTTCAGTTTGTTTTATGCAAAGTTAGATTTTGCTTTGCACAAAACGTGCAAATATATAAATGCACACGCGTTGAAGTTCTATTTTAAAAAATGATGTAAGAAATTTTTGAGCACAGTATTTAGATGTCATAAAAATAAAATGTATCAGTTTAAAAAGTAAGCAAAACTTTATGACGCAATAGATGGTTAGTAATGGATAACTTGTAATAAAGCCCAATCACTTCAAATTATAAATGCTGACTAATATTTTACTCGCTCGACTGCAGTACAGTGCATCCTCGATTAACCGGCCGGATTCAACAGGGAGGTACATTCAATTGTTTAGTCTAAAATCTACACGTGTTACAGTGGAAAAAAAACTAGAAAGCCAACAAACAATGTTGTCAAGAAGCTCGTTTCTTATTTTGTAAGTTTATATTATTTTTTTCGTTCTTTTTTCTTTAGGTTCTTTTAAGTGTGTTGTAGGTGGTGGACGGTGGGCACCCTACGATAGATACTTTTCTTATCCGGCCAAATGCTTATCCGGCCAATATTTTGGAAAAAGGTTGCCTAACATGGCCGGATAATCGAGGATGCACTGTATATGGCAACCGAAATATCACCATTTGTGCTTGTCAACAAGGCATGCTGCTGTAGAGAAAACCTATAGTTAAAAGTTTTGAATCCCACCATTGCTTTTTGGCAACAATACTGTTTAAAAGTAAATTTTGGTGATAGATTCGAGCGTTCATCTGCGGAGTCTTGAGTGGATAATCGAAAAACGATTTTGTGCCAGTTGGTCTTTTTCATATTAATACTTTCGGCTGAGCAAAGTATGTTTTCGACTTTGCGACCAAGTTTAAGAACACATTAACGTTACCTCTAAGAACACATGGTAAAAATAGCACTATTGCTCCGCACAAAAGCTTTTAAAAATATTACGTTGGAGTTTTTCCGAATTATTTGTATTTTTGTCGTATGCTAATCTGGTATGGATAAGAATGGATCAAAAAATTCCTTGATCCCCCAAAAAGACAAAGCATTTGTTTAAATGAAGACAAATGTGAAGGAAACAAGAATTTGAAAAACATTCAACTTGGAATAACTGCATCGAGAATTTTTCATCAGAGTTTTTTAAAAGTGCTCTTGTTAATTAATCACTTTTGAAGCAAACACGAAAAGCACAATGACGATCTTTGTAATATCGTATTTGTACCTCAGACGCTGCTACGTGGGTGTAACGAGCCTGGATGGCTGCATCTATGCTGTCGGTGGATTTGACGGAACAGCAGGAGATTCTCGACTCAAGTCAGCAGAGAAGTTTGAGCCTTGTCTTAACGTTTGGGTCAAACTACCAGACATGTTAGATCGACGAAGCGACGCAGGTTTGCTGAAACAGAAATTTGTTTTGTTTTGTTTGATTGACGGCCAGTTGGTGGCATGGTTTTTGGCCGGGGCGTTTGAGGTCGAAGCCTCCGCTCATATCATGGAGCATTGTGACGACTCAGTAGGATAGATCAGCGTCTGTGGGTCCATCACGCAACCTTTCGATGGAGAAGCGGGCTCAGGCGCATGAACTAGTTTTAGTTGAAACGGATGCAACAAAAAACACTGTGGGAGGTCACTATCAGCAAAGCACTCTTCACACGTTTTCAGCAGAGCACACCAATCGGTAATTGGGGGACCATCACCTCGGGATCCCCCGCGGGGAAGGTTCAGGTCTGGCAGTGCGCAATTGATCTGCCATAGCTCCAGAGCATTATCAGGATGCAATAAATGAAAAAGTTGATCCTTTATGTTGTCCTGCAAATAACTTTTTCAGGCGTTTGCAGTCTGCAGAAGCGCATCTACGTCGCTGGTGGCTTTACTGGCCAGGAATGCCTTTTTTCGGTGGAATTTCTCGGCACTGACTGCAACCAATGGACTCGCGTGTCTCCCATGAGAGTTCCACGATCTGGTGTCTCGGTGGTTCCATACCGAGGGTTGCTTGTCGTGATCGGTGGTTTCGACGGCCACGACAGGTTGTCCACAATCGAAGTGTATCATCCTGGCACCAGTAAATGGTCCACAATGCCGCCAATGTTAACGAAAAGGTATTTCGGAATTTTTCTAAACAAATGTATAAGGTTCTGTCCAAGACTTAATTTCTAATGTGCAGCACCATCGTTTTACTTTTGCGTAAACCAGGTCCAATTTCACTGCTTGCGTAATAGAAGACAAACTAGTTGTGCTGGGTGGATTCAACGGCAAATCAACTTGTCCAAACGTTGAATTCTTCGACGACTCAGCGAAGACACTGCGACGAGAAGACCAGACATGCAGCAGGCACGCCGAATGCGAGCTTGTTGGCACTGAAAACGTGCAAACGTCTTTGTGGAACGGTCCCTGTCCATCGAGCGACTCATCTTTTCAAATCTCTGATATGTTCAATCGCTACATGGCATCAGAGAGCAACAAAGCGGACATAACCACGGGCAGATGGACGCTGCTACCAAGCATGTCCTTAAGTCGAAGTGCATTGAGTTGTTGCGTTGTTGACGACGTTTCACCCAGTTTCCTGCACTCTGTTATGCTCGCCGGAAAATAAACCTTCGAAAATGTGCTTGTTAATGCAAACCTATTCTCATGTTAATAATCGCTGTTGGGAACCAAAAAAAAACTGATTTCACCGGATGTGTGCGAAATACTCTAACTACCATGACGCCAGCGGTCGGTAACATGATGTAATAGTTACTAGAAAGTCGGCTGAAATATGTAAACGGTGATGCGATTATACCATCATCGTCAAGGTCCATTACCTCAACCAGGCATAAGGGCCAATGTGCAGGCAGTCTTCCAACTTTTTCTATCAGTATACCAGACTAATTGAAAAAATAGTCGTTTTATTAAGCACAAACCAAAGCATTTCTTAGTGTAGTTGAGCACTGAGCGAAAGTATCTCTGAGCTCGCTTGCTGCACAGTGCAGTACTGTAATATCACGTGTCTCTGAATGCCATTGACATGCTTCAGTGGGATGTGAAGTAATAGACCAAGATATTTGACTTGGTCAGCAAACTTAACACGTCCACCGCACAGAGAAACATGTGTTCAGCATTCACCAACATAATCACAACAAACATTCAGAAGGCGTTACATCCCCCAGGGAGTTTCCTAAACATTAATTAATCAATTTGTGTTTTTTGGCCATAACTTGCCAGCCACAAACGCTAGGCCAGCCAAAGGCTCTAAAGATGCGGTTTTTCGCCTAGTTTTATTTTCAAAATAAAAATTTGCCCTTTAGGTATGGGGCCCAGGGTCCGATGACATGGGCAAAAAAAAACCTAAATCTATTTCTATTGTGACGTCACCACAAAAAAGCTCAACTCCAAAACTTCCCAATTAAAAAAAATCAAAGCGAGAGGACTGGGAATCTTTAAAGGGTTTGAACAGCTCTCNAGATCAATCTGCTGACGAATTACGGCTGGAAACGTCCTGGACGATATATCGGCTTCTGCGGTCCCTAAAGGGTTCCGGGGGAAAACGTGCATATATCAACAGCAGATGATACGCAAATAAAATTCTACCAAATATGACTTTTTCTCTGGTTAGGTCCAGCTGAACCAATAGGTCAGAAAAGTAAACAGCGCAAAGGTATCATAAAAGACTTAAAAGTATCATAAATGACCAAACGAGTGACATTGTATCTGGAATACCTGCATATGATATATCATATCGCTTACCAATACACATTATTTTTAATTCAACTAAATCACATGACTTTTAATAGGCACAAAATTAGAAATATGAAGCCCTACAAAGCAGATAATTTTGCTGTAGATTTGCAAGAACAGCTGTCTTCCAAATTAATTTTTGATAACTCCACTTCTACTAGCTCACAACTTGAGTTGTTTTATAAAACCTTTTATGAAGTTCTTGAAGCTCATGCTTCTCGAAAAAAAGCAAATGCGAAGAAAACGTGCTAGTTAACAGCAAACGCACAATAATGGATTTTTCTCAAAAATTTCAAATGTAAAGGAAGGAATATTTGTGTCAAGTTCATTGGATTCCTTGATGTTTCCCGCATCCAGGGATGTTTTCGCTGGCTCTCTAGCCCGATCCGTTCAGGAGTTATGATCGAAATTGGATATTGCCAATAAATCTGACCCTTTAACGCCCGCGCCGGCCACCACAGTGGCTGGTACTCTTTTGGTCATAACTTGCCAGATGCTAGAGCTAGAGAGGTTTTCAAACCATCTACGGACTCGGCAAGTCTTCTACCTTCGACTGAAAAAAACATTTTTTTTACGGTCTGGGACACCTGTGGGAGACGTCACAAGTGGGGTGTTTTTGCATTTCATGGCCTACTTTACCCGGTCTTAGGTGCCAATGCATATGAGCCAGTTTTTTGACTCAAGTTTTTTTTGGAAACTAGACTATCATCCGAGTATTTAGAGCCCTTGATTGGCTTTCTAGCGTATCTGGAGTCAAAATTATGGCACAAAAAACAAAAAGTGGTCAAAATTTCTGCCCCTAAAAACGCTAACCTGGGGTGAATTACACCCATATTGCATATAGCCATAACTCGCCGCCAGAATGTGCTAGAGAGCTGTTCAAGCCCTCTAAAGACTCGTGAAGTCTTGAAGTTTAGACTGAAAACAAAATTTTTAGCTTGAGATCTCGGGTTTTTTGTTGATGTTTGCATAATGAGAGGATTGTTATGCATATTTTTTTACATTTAGATGATGTCATCGTCTCCTGGGAGTTGACCAATCGAGCCGATTTTGTGGCTCAAAGTTTTTTTTGGATTCTAAGCTACAATACGAGTCTTTAGAGAGTTTGATGGACTTTCTAACATTTCTGGTTCTACAGTTAAGGCAAAATAAGCAGAACTTAATTAGGGAAATCCCCCCTAATCCCCTAGGGAATTCTTACATTATTTGCTGTCTTTTGATCATAACTTTGGCACCAGAAATGCTGGGAAGTCGATCAAGGGCTCTAAAGACTCATATTATAGGCTAGAATCCAAACAAACTTTGAGCCACAATTTCGGCTCATTGTGTGAGTGATGACGTCATAAAAGAAAAACCAAAAAAAACAAAACATACCCTAACCCTGACGACATCCACCGAAAACCCCAAACCCAAATCTTAAAAGTTTTTTGTTACTACGAGACTTCACGAGTCTTTCGAGGGTTTGAATAGCTCTCTAGCATAATCTGCTGACGAGGTATTCTTGTCCGAACTAGCCGTTAGTGGGAGACTCATACTTTTTCTGCAATTTTTGGATTTTTGTGCAAAATGGGTTTTTTGGGCCATAATTCTGGTTCCAGATATGCTACAAGGTCCATCAAGGGTTCTAAAGACGGAGATGATCGTCAAGTTTCCAAAAAAAGTTTGAGCCAAAAAATGGGTCAGTGGATTTGCGTCCACGGCCTGGTAAAGTTGGTCAAAAATTCAAAAACATGCCATTTTTGTGACGTCACAAAGAGAAAACCCCAATGGTAATGGTAATGGTTTATTGTTGCATATGACTCAGCCAACAAGCAGAAGCACCATAAAAGCCATCGAATGCAGTAAACCAACCATTAGCGAAAATTAGAGCTAATGGACACACAATGGCACAATAGCTGATCAGTGTAAACAAAGACGGGCGCTGTGTCATATAGGATTGGAGAAAGACCGTGGCGGTCATCTGGTCAACCAACCCCGTTCATCACTTTTTGACAAGTGTTGAGAAACAACAGTTGGAGATCGAATAGGCATAATGAAAAGAAAAACATAAAACGAATGAACGCAGAACATGGTGAAGAAAATGTACAGGTGAAAGCGCATGCCTATGTACATAGATGAGTGGATCGAATTTAAGTGAAGGAATTTAGTGTGGTTAGAGTATTTTTAGTAATACAAAGAAATTAAAAAATAGTAATAAAAAAGGTAAAAAGTTACAAGAACTAATTAATGAGGTACAAAAGAAAACAAAGCAAAACAGAAGAAAACAAAAAGTGTACTTCTTCATGCCGGAAAGCATAGAATATGCACACAGAAAATGCGAAAAAGTAAATACACACAAAAAATAAAACAGAGTTACAGAATACTAGAATACACAGT
>JGI24021J15306_10001265_pt1 | contig 24128 bp, 17 predicted proteins | sample Ectturendosymbi1_FD_15306 | JGI IMG/M metagenome (IMG submission 15306) | reverse complement strand
TTCATCAACCTAGCAAGCTGGGTTTTGTGAAAAGTAATGACTACTTTGCCTCTTAAGTGCTGTCGCAGAAGACTGAATCTCCGTTTGTCATTTGTAACTGGCAAACCTACAGCTCTGCAACGACCAAAATAATTAGTTTACTCGTGAGGCTAGGGCCGCTAGCCTAAAGTCAGCAGCACAGAACACGTTCTGAAGCGCATGTAAACACACAGCTGCAACGTTCTCGCCTTGGTACAATTGCACTGAGCTCTTTTGATGTCAAGACTCCCTTCGACCGCACTTGCTAGCACGACCATGTAAATAGGCCTATTGAAACTTTACACAAGAGCAAATAACAATTTATTACAAGTATGTAACAGTGAGATGCCTGTGAGCGAGGCTTCTCTGACACTGTCTTTTCCTATATCAAACCCAATATGTTAGTTGTAGTAAGTCGGAGAATATTGTCCAGTGTTTCGTGAACAATTCGATTTCTGTTTTCAGATTTGACCTACTCCATGGCGGAAACTGTGCTCCAAACATCGAGTGTATTTTTTGTGCGAAATCTAACATTTTGGGAAACCTGTCTTTGCTGACTAATTTCCAGAATCTCTCTACAGTCTCTAGTCTAACGCCGTATCGTGCATTTTAATAGAATATGTTATGTTTGTTCTAACTAAAATGACGTACTGTAAGATACTCACAACAATACTGAGAAAATTCACGGACCTTAAAAATTCTATGCGCGGGCCACATGTGGACCGCAGGCATGTAGTTGGACCACGCTGTTTTAGCACGTCGTAAGTGTTATCTATCCACAAAGCTGCGGATTACTGATGATAATGCATCTTGTCTTACAAAGAACACTTTTGCCATAATTAAAAAGCCATTGAAAAACCTGCATTTAATACAATATAAAACCATTTGTTGTATGCATATTTCCGTGCAAACCAAACGTGCTGACAAAAGAGATGAGAGGGCGAAGTGTTTTATAAAGCAGTACACGGAAGAACCTCCAAATAGCGTTTGATTGTGGTCTTACCTTGTGACTGGACTGTGCGCATTGAAGCGCATCGATCGGTTGAGGACGCTTCTAATGACAACGCTTGGTGCTGACTGTCTTCTTTGCGCCATTTTCTTAAATTTGTCCTGCAGATAAAGTGATGTTAAGCTTTAAAAACAGTGTAATAACTTAGTCCGACGAATGGCCAATTTCACTGATAAGTGGAGGCAGGATGCAAAGTTAATTCAGGACATTTTGAAGGTGTTTCGCACTTTGAAGTACTTGACTACTTGGTGATGAACAACAAATCCATTTTTAACAATTGATTTCAACAAAGTCTTGCAATTTCGTGATTTGGATGACTGGCTCTCACTGGTAAAATACGAAGCTGGATCGTGAAACCTACCACACAGGATGTCAAAAGGCTATGCGCGAACAGGACTGCAGCCACGCAAAACTTTCAAAGGCAGCAAAAGCATTTGCTAGATGACAAACCTCTAAATTCCCACAACGATCAAAAATTTGATCCAAAATCGAAGTTTTTTGAAATCCCAGTGTGAAGCTTAAGTATCAAACAACAATTTAGCATGACAATCTTATGTATTTTGAAAACGTTTAAATGTGTGGAAAAATCTACGTTGATCTCGGATTGCTGTTCTTTGATTAGAAGTGTCTCTGCAATTTAACATTTCGCTGGGCTGATTGAAACCAAAAGACAAAGTTTCCTGATTTTTCTAGTCCATGAAAAGATTTGGATGTGAAATAAATGTTTGACGACATCATTAGTTTCGTGATTATTAGATTTCACGAATTGTGCTCATCAAGGCGAAATTTCAAGTTGCTTTGGGTTTGTCGAATCAGAGAACCGCCTCGAGAACGTTTGCATTCAGAAACTGCAGTGGATTGTTCAACATGCGCTCTCTCATCTTTATTCTAAACGTGGTCTCCGATTGCATGTGGTCTATGAATGAAAAGAAAGTGAGCAAATTCTTTCAATTATTTTCGAAAAAAGTTTCATAATTCTCTTTCTAGTTGCACTGAGGCTTAACCAGCGTCTCAATCATGGATAGATATTCTCTCCGATTAGTGCTGAGTGGTGCATGTCATAAGACTTACATGCAAAGCAATGTGAAGCAGTAGGTCATATCGAACACCACGCCATTCTCGAAGTTACCAATTTTTTATTCTGCCGCTTTAATAAGTTCGACCTGACGTTATTCAACTTCGCATTAAAAGTTTTCCAGCAACAAAAAAGGAAACGCTGCTTGGTGTCAACCATGTGAAATAACTTGTGGTGATTGAAACGACCTAGGAAAGGCAAATATTCGAGGCAGAGATGAAGACATACCGAACCGGATCCAACCAATTCGTTGGCTGCGAAGCAAAATAGAGAGAAGAAATTTACGGTACCAAGGCCAACATCGAGACAACTTAATAATTTTGCGAGGCCGAAAGTAAAGTCGAAACAAAACACTTTAAACTTCGAAGCTTAAATCGATACTATTCCTTGCGAAAGATAAGCGCATGGCCACAAAGCTTATCTTAATCTCAATACTGATTCACCGTCATGACATTGGCAAGTGACAAGGAAGCACGCTTGCAATGACTGGCGAAAAACCTTGCTACCGCAAAGCTATCAAAGCCGAATAGGCAGGTGCAAAATCAATTCCGTGTTCTGGCAAACGCGTTTAGGCTTTGAAGACGAGGCTAGTCGTGTGTCAACAGTTGCCAAAGAAAGACCAAATCCATAAAATGCTTGCTGTGAAACGGTCTTTGTCACTCCGTTACGTCTTTGGCAGTGAAGAATATTAAATCCTAACCTTGTGTTTTCGGTGGTAGCAACGTATTCACCGTAGTTTCATTTTACGTATTCCCTTCCTGCTTTGTTTTTCCTTTATAATATAGCCATTTTTATTTTGATTTCGTACAGAGACTTTTGTGAAATCACTGCTTGTATTTTTGAACAAGCATGTTACTAGGACGTTTGTTCACTTAGCTCTTCCGCACCTCCCAATCAGGACGTTTTTCTTTTTTCAGTTAATGTTTTTTGCACCCGACTGCGTTAAATACATCGGTATATATAGTCTCACACAATAAATCTGCTACAGACTATAATCGTAAAAACGGATGACCTAAAACAATTCACTTAAGTGATATTTTAAAATTAGAGTCGGGCTCGCTTTGGAGTCGAATAGTGTTTTCCGTGATGAAGGTCTCTACGGTGGTCCACTTCCACGATTAGATGCATACGTGGTTACCCGTCTACGTGGGTTAAAGTTCGGTAAACCAAATATATCACTGAAATAGGCGGGTATCTTGGTTCCCTTATGAAAGACAATCCTCCCCCACTACAAAGCCGTTAAATATGTTCTGTAAGTTGTATACTGGTGAAAACTTGGATGTTTCTTTTTGCTATTAAAGCTAAGTGGAAAACATCATAACTGCATGTAACTGCTGTGCTTATCGAAAAAGTTTCCGCATTGACACTTTCTTTCTGAACAGAGTGGGCCTGGAAAATAAGTTGAAGAATGTCTTATTGTTCTTGCAATCATCCACTATATTGACAAGCTTGTGAACAATAAACAAGCATGAAAAGGTTTTATTGAAATATCAGCGATTGCTCCTCGAGGCGTACAGCTGCGACGCAGAAGACAACAACATGGTTTTGTTTAGTGTTTCATCGCTGTCGTTACTGGAGCAGCAGGGATCAACAAATGACGAGCAATAACAACTTACAGCTGATAACCAAACCGGCAAAATACGATATCCGATCTCGACCGGAACACAGCTTTGCGGATGATGTTGTTAAAGCTTCAGAAGAAATGACCAGGGTAGTAATTTCGCGCATGTGACAATCCAGCATTGTTCGTGCTATGTATGGCGGTGAGGGTAAAAGATGAAATAAATAGTGGGGTTTCTGCACATAAGATACTTTTTCGTTTTTGCGCTCTGCTTATAAGTGGGTGATGTTTGAAGGGCGGAATAACAGTGCGTTTTCCTTTCAAACAAACCGCGTTTTCAACCGAGCAAACCAGAACAAGACGAATGTTTCATCTGGTGCAATGGCGACGGGGGTTGATTCAGTTTTCATTTATGTTAGAAGAGATGTCACAAATCTATTTTGAACGGAGAAAGTTCTGCAAAACGGAGAACACTTTGTGTGAATCACGCTGCACCAACATTTTCGTAGATGCCAGTTGGTCAGCTTTTGCGAACAAACATTAAGGTAAAAACAGCGACTTGTTCAACAATTGGCCTCTCATTATACTTGTATCAGATATTTTTGTAGTGTTCATGTTTTTGCTTACTTGTTGCAAACTTGGGTCAAGTTCCCGAAGAAATTTTTTGAAGGAACTGCATGAAGTATCAAATTCTTTGTTCTATTTTTAATTACTTTGCCATCCTTCAATTTGGTAGTGCCACGTCTTTGTTATTTTTCCCGGGTATTGGTTGTCTAGCGGCCACATTGATGTTAACGCAACTTTTTTTGTAATTGCAAGGGTAGGTGTGTTACAAGTCGTCAATTTACTACCTTTCGATTTATTATCGGAGAGGCCATCAGCGTGAATCAATTTCAGTTCCTGTAGTACTCCTGATTCATTTTTCATTAATAATGAAATATAAAGCAGCTGGACTAATTAACACTTTGCTACCATGTCTCATGCTACCATTCGTTCGATCTTTCAATTGAGCTTCTAGGTAAGGGGTCTTCATTTATTTAGACGGGAGGCAAGATCCCAACACAGGACGCTAAATTCCAAATAAGAAGAAAGTACAGTTAAAAGTAAATTTTGTGGATTTTAGACATGTAAACCAAAACACTAAGAAAAGGTAATAATTACTGCAGGATCTATTCTTCTTGCAAATAAGTACGATAAAATAATGTCCGCGTTAAAATCACATAAGTCTAACATGAATCAAAATCAAAACAAAAATTGCAAAACGTTTTGATAATTGTTCCTGACCATGTGACTAACAAGCGGTATGGATGGCCGCGTTGTAATCTAAACTCAATATGACACCGCAGGCTGCATAAATCCATCTGAGGGGCCAAGGTTGGGGGCCTTTATTCTACACCTTCACCAAAACTAAGACGTACGATTTGTTTGAATGTGCACAAACAGTTTCATAATTTGACACTTGTGTAGGTTGTATCTGATTTTTTGAATTTTTGAAAAAGTAACATTTACGGTTTATAGTAAAAACAATGTAGAAATAACTGTTTCACCGATAATAACAAAGCATTTGATTGAACATGCCACGAAGGCGAAGAGCACCACGTATCTCCTTCCAAAAGAGCTGACTCGAGTAGCGTCACCGCTGCTGAATATCAACAGTGTAAGGTAGTGAAAGAGACGTCAGAGCAACGTAGGAAAAATGCAAGAACAGTCCGACTAACTAACAAGGCGGTAACAGCCATTACAAAACATAATTTCGCTGAATTATTTTGAATATATTTTTTGACGTGGGATCTTACAGGTTAAAATAGCGATTAGTTGTGCCACTGGACTCGATAACCACCCTCATTACTTCGCTAAGAAATGTCGTGTGCAGAAAAACATTGTTTTAAGCAGTATTTTAGTAAATGGCCTGCGCGGAATCAATCAAAAGAGAGATAAAAGAATATGTGGAAAGTTGATTTCAAGATAAAGTTTTTTTTAATTCTCCTTGAAGCTTTGTTACAAGTTTGATTCAAATCTCCATCGCCCAAGCTTCACGTTTGCCAGAAAAGTCTTGTGTAATTGTGTCATTGAAAACGATTAGGACGTTTCATTCAACTTAGGAACAAACTCTCAGTACTGCATATGAAAGGTAGCAGTAACACCGTCAGGGGTGACAACGTAAAAAAAACGCCTCCAGTTTTCCGAACATCTGCAGAAGCATTCAATTGTGATTGTGTGGATAAATGTTGCTGTCAAGCACTTTCAGAAAAGCGAATCTTGATTGTGATTGGATTGTGCCTTATCGGCAAACTTAGGCTGTTCCTGTAAGCGATACGCTCCAGTAGCAAACCAGCCACACAATCACAGTCACAGCAATGAGAGTTGAGCGCTCACGAAAAAACTGCAATAGAATATTTGCTACCTGTGTCCTTCAGCTTCAGGTGCTGACAAACAAGCTTGTTTCGGTAGAATGTTCTCTTAAATGACGTGCTTTGTGGCACTAAAGACTCACATATTTTGACCTTGTGCCACTCAGCACTATAGTCCATAGCTGCTCGAAACCCTCAAGACTACGTTAAGCATCCCTACACGGCTCTTGTCGGAGTTTTTTGTGTATCAACAACATTACAAAAGGTCCTTATTCCAATCATCTCAATGTCAATAGCAATCAGACAGACGACGAGGGACTTGAAAGTTTGAGACAGCGGAAAATATCAACGAAAGTTAAAGACCAAAGCACTGAGAGAAAAGTAACAGTTTACAACGAGCAGCAGTCAACACAAACTACTTATCACGTTTGGCAATAGTCCAATGCTTCGGGCAGAGTTTTTGCTAATTAGGAGGGCGCAAACATAAAGTTGGAAACAGTGTTTTAAGCTTTTTTTGCTTTCATCAACAAATTATTAAGTTTTTTAATTTTTTTATTCCAAAACTGAAGAAATGAAGAAAGTCAACGACACGTTACTTATAGACCGTATCTCGAAAGTTCACAGGAATATCAACTTCCTTCGCTCTGAAAAGTCTATTCCTTCACCGCTTAAGAATGGCAATTTATCAAACAGTTCTGCCAACAGCAAACGTTTTTCTTACAAACATACGTGGTAATGGCTCAGGTGGGGTAAGTGTTGATTCCTAACGCATTAAGTGTACGATAAACAAATATGTATTTGCTTATCGCAACCAATAGTAAATCCATTCTTTGCACCACTAACACACGTTGAGCTCAGTTCGTGCACTCAAGAGTCGCAAGTCATTCAGATTTCGTAGCAACGCATCACAACACTTGACTTAACTACGGCAAAAGACTTCTGAATTTACTGTCTTTCTTAGTGACTACGCAACAAGCCTTCATGTCAATACACTTACTTTGTTGTCAGCCGCAGACAGGCTGCGAAGCAAATATTCGTCACAACTCCCCCCAAACATGTTGAAACATCTACTTAGCGTCGGATAGAACAATATCAACCTGACACAATCCGCCCCATCCGTCACGCGTACTTTATAGCATAAGCTGTTACAGCGTTGTTATGATAGACGCACTTCAGTCTCGTGCTCGTTATAGTCACTGCTGAAAACTGACAACGAGCGACTGGCATCTGAAGCAGGGCGCGAACTGAGACTGATCTTCAGAGCCACACAATTCCCGCGCCAATGATTTAGATCGACGGCGATAAGAACAACAAGCTGTTTGTGGAGAGTCTCACCTATGAAGGTCACCGTAAGTACACTTTCGAAACTTTTTCTCGGCTTTGCTGCTATTCTCTTATAATAACAAGGCAGCTTTGACCGATTTTCGCTATCGAGCGCTTACCAAGCTTTGAATGACCTTACGTATGGGCATGACGGAACGCGCAATGGAAGCACCTTCAATCTACTCATGAGTTTTCTGTTGTAAATGTGAAAAAGAAACGCAAAGCAGTGCGGGTAGTGTTGTTAATTGCATTTTCTTTCCGCGTCGAGCGAAATAGCTCTGGGATCCTTCGGATTCACCAAAACTGAGCCAGCGCTTCACACATTCGGTTGCAGCGACGTACTTGAACGTGCTCGATGAAGCGTGAACATCAGCGCAGGGAAACTGCAGACTGCGAAGAGATCAAGAATACAACTCGCATATTTTTTAATTTCCTGAACTATTTGCTGTAAACAGGAACGGTGATTTTTACTGCTGACTGTCTCTATTAACACCTGCATACTGTTTGCAACTCGCCCGAAGCTTTCTTGAAAGTGTATATACTAACTTTCATAAAAATACGTATCTCAATCCTGCACACTCGTGAAAAAAGTTAAAAGTGTTGCGTCGTATCTGGGGTTATTCATGTTAAAGCATACATGTTAGGGATACGGCCAGCGTTAGGTATGTACGCTGCACTTCAAGGGTTCACGACAACGTGTCAAGTTAAAAATCAAACATCAAAGTGCTTGAGCATTTTTAACGAGATATCCATAATATACTTTTAATACCTTTAGATTAGACTTTAAAAAAGATTAGAGGAATGTGGGACAAGTGGTATGTTTTAAAATGCAACACGCTAATCAGATTGCACAAGACGCAACTTATTAGACTTAAATGATAACTTGAATACATTTACCGGGAAAAATGTAAGAAGCATGGCTTTTGTGCCTGCGTTTCAGCTGAATTACGCTTTACCAACTAACACTAAGCTGTTTCCAAATTGCTATAAAAGAAACATAAAAAGTGGGCCTTAGTCACATCAAAAATACAAGGTTCATGACAGCAAAACACTCGAAGTAACTCCTGTCAGAGGTGAAATCAAAGTAGTTGTGAAATTCGGGCAATGCTGTTTCACAGTTACTCTGGGTAAACGAAATCGGTAGACTATAACTAAAAAAGATGAAGTATGCAACATATTTCTGCATTTCGTTTCTTTTGCCCCCTGTAATTTAGAGTTTAATTTTAAATTTCATTTCTTTTTTACACATGTAATATGCCAATATTTACGAAATACATCAGCAAATGAAGCAAATAATCTTCTGACCAACTTGTGGCGCAAGGACAGCTCTAGCAAGCACCAGGCCTTGATCAATTTTCGTATGGACAATCCTCAGTTAAAAAAGGAACCTAAGGCGCTGCTCGCTGATGCGATAAAATCGAATAGTTCGAAAGCTCGTGACCGGTAAAACTCTTTTCTATGTTTCGATCTGAAATCACCAAACAAACTTCCCAGCACCACCATCTTGTTATCGATACCGTCAACGGTTTTTTGTCTTAACCTTACGAACCTAAGTATTTTGAATACTAATATGTTGAAATCTGTCACAAATTTGCCACGCAGTCATGCAACTTCAAGCTATTTTGAAACGCCTCCAACACAATCGTTTCATAGCGGTTGTTGAAAGCTGGAATAACCACCTTGTTGCACGGCCGGAAGTGGATGAAATGATGTTTGCTATTTACCCGAAATTCTCACGGCCTTACAATGTTAGGGAGAGATTTCTTCTACACAAAAATCAAACAGGGAGATTTCTTTAGAGGCAAAATTACTAATGCAGTGAACAATGCATTCTGGTCATGCGCGATGATAGCGTTTTCAAGCATATGAAGCAAAAACCGCTCCAAAATTTCACGATCCCGGTGTGGTTGTATTTCCACCACCACGACTGTTTGTACTACCTTGCTTACTGAAAAAAAATGAAGCCACAGAAGAAAACTGTCTTTCACCTGCCGTGCGTAAATTACAAAGTTAAACTAAATATTATTATAGAATCAAAAAAAATAAAAATTTTTGGTGCACCACAATCGTAGGCAAAAGCTACACAGCAAAATATCGAAACCAGGGGTTAAAGTATACGCCAGTTTCTGAGCGAAGTTAGTTGACCCAGTGGTGTGCATCGCAAACCTGCTGTTGTGTGATTCGACGTCATAGATGCCGTCCTCACTGCCCTTAGGAGGACATTTCGTCCCCAGACACTGGAGTGTTTTTGCTACGCACGATGCGAAGCGTGAAAATAAGCACCGTGTTTGAGTGAAGACTCAGAACATTTGTAAAAATCTCTTTGTCTTTAAATGGAGACTTAATACATGGAAATGTGCGAAGGACGTCAATGGAAGTTTATGACGAAATGCTGCGAACAACTAAAAGTAATGGATAATGCCGCGGCAACTCACGACACACGCACACGTCCAAAAATCGGTCCACGCTTTATTCTCCGGTATAGCTTTGCACTGTACAATCACCTTCACGCTTCAATTATTTCCACTGTAGCAACTGTCGGGTAACCTGATGCCACAAATTAGACCAGCCGGATTCAACCAAAAAAATTTTAGCCAGTAAATTTGACGATTATTTGTGTCTTTAGCTTTTGTACGTTGCTCATTAGATATTCCCAGTTTGAGCATCTAGCTTCATGACCAACTAAAACCATCTAAAACACGTTGTTCTGACAAAAGGCCAATAACTCAAACAAGGGAGGTTCAACTCAGAGACCGTACAGTTTTTTAACGGAAAGCACTGAAAAATGGCGATGTCGTCGAATTCCCAAGCACCGCGCTTTGATGTCACGACGTTCCAAGTAGTTCGCTTCAGCCATAAATCCACTTGTAAAAGTCAGTCTAATTTGCCAGCTTCGGATGAGTTTGAGTTGCTGTGGTATTTATAGAAAACATAGTTGTACGTAACAGTTGCAGTGGCGTAGCCGACCCAAAAGTTTGGGAGGAACGAAATATTTTCGACTTTAAGTGAGCAACAGTATTTGGTTTGGGACACCGCCTCTCGAAGCACAAAACAACAAGGTATGCTAGAAATTTAATGAACAAAAAATTAAAAGTTTTACGTATAATGTATAGAACCTATGAAAATTGTGAAATTAGTTTTGAAAGTGAAGCTGAAGGTACGGGACAGATAACAATATGCATTAAAAATATTAAATCAACTTGAAATCAGTGGTAGAAACAGTTAAACGAAATCTGTCGCTGATCAATAATTTTCTAAGAATTTATCGCTGTTGACGCTGAATTTTGCCATCGTTAAGAGGCGTTAAATTGAATGTGGCGCTAATTTAACCAAATTACAAGACTACTTCAAGATACACACAAAAACAGCTTCGGCGTGGTGAACTATATCGCACGGTATTTGATGCCAGCATATCAAATGTGCAATTATTAGTGGGTGTCTATCAAAATGCCAAACAAAACCTTAGCTTCTAATCAGGAAAACTAAAACAACATCGCAGTCACCCCGAAACACCAACTCTTTGAAGTTTTTCTTCACTTTATGTGGAGACTCTAAAAAATAATCATTCTCCAAATGCAAAAACCAATCATTCTAAAATTAGTGACTAATAATATGGTGGACGCACAAGTGTACGTCAAAACCAATCGAAGTATAAATGCCAAATATCTGTTGCAATTTCCAGTAAATGTGTGACTTATCGATTGTTTTATCTTGCAGTTATTTTCCACACAAATACAACTAAATAATTGCTTTTCATCAAGCAGAACTACAAAACCTATGGTTATATAATTTGACTCACTTATCAGTGTAAAATCCATTACCAATTAAGACTGAGTTCTTTCTAGCTTTACACATGTGGAGAACTTTTGGAGACAAGTGAAAGAAACGATAGCCAAACAAGCATGAAGTTCAGCTTCTACGTAATGCTTTGGTTGCGCAGAAAAAGTTTGAAGAGTGAAATACGCAATGGTTTGCCTAATGTTTTACAGTAAAATGTTCGCTAGGTTTATGCTGAAAAAATATTAGTAAGTTCAATAATATGCCTACGCTTTCCCCAGATTCTAGAGTCTAGACCAGCCATGTCCAACCCAAATGGCTTATGGAGCCAACAATTATGTCACTGCCTTACCAAGGGCCGCATGTTGAATAGCTAACCTTGATCTTAGCAAACTAAATGTAGCTCAAGCAAATGTGCTGAAAGCGTTCAAATCCCAACTGCAATGGTAAAAGACGTGATAAATTGGCACTGAAAAACACAACACCTGCATCAAAAATATCAAAATCAACATTATCAAAATAAGGGCAGGTTGTCAGTATATAGGATATTTTACTACAGTGAAAACCTAAACTGGGCCGCACAAAACCTTCGACTGGGCCACATGCGGCCCGCGGGCTGGACATAGCTGGTCTAGACACAAGAAGAAACTTCTGCGATCTTCATCTACTACTGTAGATATATAAACAAGTTTTGTAAGTGTGTTTTGGATATATTTAATTTAGCTGGACAAGGTGCAGCTAATACACAACGAAACAATGCTTGAGCGAACATGTACGTCATACTTTGCTTAAGCTCATGCTTGCTATTCTGGGAAGAGTTTGCTTTGATACACAATAAGGATGCAAAAAGCAGCCTCACATCCAGTGTTTATATTGAGCTATGCTTGAATTTAAAGTACCCGCTCAATAGACGTAAATGCTGCAGAAACTGTACTAACGATTTGTAAAAGCCAGCACGACAATTAACGTAGTTGTTTACTTTAATAATGAGGCACAAAAAATATTCTCATCAATGCTGAATATGAGTTTACTGGACTATTCATTTACTGGATTATTCACGTGTTCAACATTATCTAAACCTTTGAATGTGCGACTTAATAAAGTGCAAAGAACACGAAAGCAAATCATGTTTCGAAAATCTGCCACTTATTAATTCGACTGTGAAGTTATAATCATACCTACCAACTGCATTACCAAAAATCTCAATTTTACATAAAATCTATGCATGTGACTATTTCGTCAGGACATGTGGTAGCTTGATTAGACAGTCTGTATGTATCTAACTTTTTTATCCGACCACTTCAAATTGTCGGATGTTTTTTACAATTCTCGATTTTTGTCCCACTGTGTAACGCTTTTATATGACGATGTTCGAATGCACTATTTGCCGGTGTGCTGTTTCAGTGTTTGTTCATCTTCTGTATTGTCTGCTCTGCATGCACCAACTACAGTAGCACCTATCCTGTGGTTTGCTACGTCTCAGAATTTCTGCTTCATTGTTTTCTTATACTAAGCCATATTATACACAACATGTGTTCTAAAATAAAGTAAAACAAATAACTTTCCAGTTTCAAGTCAAGCAAGCCTACAAGACTCGTTCTGACGTTCGTACACTACCTGTTTCAAATGCGATCGGAAGCACCGATAACTGTCTATCTATTTACAACAGTGCGATTAAACGCCTTGTAAGCAGAGTCGCCAATATCAGTACGGCGAGAAGCTGCTAGTGTCAACCTGCGTTTGACTGCTTGATCGCGCTGTGAGCTTGGGTTCTTTGCTGACCTGTTCGTGAGCGCAGTTGAAGCTCGGTGTGAGGTTGCGGCTTTTCTGCCATCAGCAACCAGTTGCAGCTTGCAGCTTTTTACTGCTCTGTCACTACAATGTTAACACGTAAGCACGATATTCGAGCAAGTAAGGGCAGGTAACACAACTTCGTCATGTTCAAGCCGCTGACGCAGCGCGTCTCTGAATCTGACCCCTTTCCGATTTCGCCAAGCTCGAAGTTCCTTCCCTATCCGGCCAACACATCTCTGGTACAGCGAAGTGTGGGATTTCCCTTCGTCAAGGTTGTGGAGCCGTGTCCTAGCATAGCCGCATAACATTTATTCTCGCAGATCACTGATTACCTACAAAGACCAGCCTTGGCCAAACGGCATGAAAACATACTGATGTTGTTTCCGTTAGGCTTCGAAGAGCTGTAACTGTCTCTTTGCAGGGAAAAAAAACGAACTGCTTTGTTTATTTCGTAAAAACACTTTTTCAAACGTCTGTACCAGCAAACAATTGTGGAAATGTCAAGCAAAATTTTTACAGTTTCTCATAAAAGCAAAATTGATATATTAGATCTTTGACCAAACGCTGAAACAAGCGTTAACGTAACTTTCTTGGTAAAAGAATTGGATTGAACAATAATTAAGATTTTGCTTGTATTTTACTCGTGCAAACTGACTAACTTTTTACAATTAAGTCGTATCTGTGTGCGGAGGCATGTGCCCTATGCTTTTCGAAAAGTTTCGTGACGCATAAGCCCGATAAAGCATCCATGTATTTTACAACCAATAAAGCATCCAAGTTCAAAGCAGCCAGAGCGCTGTTCATAAGCCAGCACTATTTATTACGTCACGTTCGTCGTAATCATCCCGGGTTGCAACAAGAAATACACAGTGTGTATTGGCGATAAAAAAACTGGAAATGTTAAAAAATTTGCCACTGCCATAACTTTTTTTCATTTCTATGTGAATCTGCATCCAGTTAAAACTTTTACGATTTCCCATGTGTTTCAGAACGATGAAGTTTTTTAAACGAGGATTAAGAACAGCAAACCAAATATGATTGGCTTGAAACTGCTGAAACGTCCGTATATTTTGTTTTCAAAGTTTATGTGCTGTGAAATGTAAGAATAACTACAATAAAACTTATAAGCGAAGTGAAAACGTTATAGGTTGGTGTGAACTTTCTTGGATTTGAAAACTAACTTTCTTGAATTATTTCAATTGCTTTCCATAACAAAAGAAACAAATTAGTGTATTAATAGCTGATTTTTCAAGGGGGTAAATTACACTGCACGTGAAAGAAGTTGAACTGCAGCAGAAAAACTAACACTAACACATTCTGAACTTTATATTCAGCATGCTCCGTTTCTCCTGTATTGAGGCACTGTTCGAACTGCAGTTCAAGTGAAACCATGCATAGAGCAACACAAGGCGGTAATGAACTGTTTGCAAAACAGAAGAAAGATCGTGCTCCGTGTTTGGACAAGATGTTTCGCATAACAGTTGATATTTAGTAAATTATTTCAGTGACAACACCGATCAAAAGTTCAGCTCAGCGCGAATTCAGATAAAAGACACTGTGTTGATTGCACCTGACTTCCCGGGCTAGTCTGTTGGTTTCTGACCCACCCTATTCCAGCCCATGGCAACTTGTGACTGTCCGATCCAATGGGATCCCCACGAAACTAGTAATACGAGGTATGTTATATCATGTGCATGTCTAATGTCGAGCCTCTATAGCAGTGGTTCCCAAACTGTGGTACGCGTACCAGTAGTGGTACGCTAAGGCCTTCAAGGTGGTACACAAATAGACCTATTTTCTGTTTTTCTTCACAATAAAATATATTCACAGCTATAATTTTTACCTGTCGGGTTCTGTTCATAAATTCCTGAATTTTTGTGTAGCCTACTTCCCTTGTTGGTTTCTAAAATTGGCCATAATATTTTCTCATAGTCATTTTCTTAATGTTGTATTTGTGTCAATTATGGTTTTCCAAACTTTTGATCGAATTATATTTGGCACACTGACTTCTGGAACAAGGTGATACGTGTTGACGTACCACAAATGGTACGCGATCAGAAAAAGTTTGGGAGCCACTGCTCTACAGGATCGTGTCTGTGGCACTCCAAAACCCCAATAGGCATGCAATAAAAATTGGGTGACCATTTTTTCATGAGTCCAACAACCTTTTTTAAGGGCCTTGCATCACTACACTATGGCACTGAACATCTACATCTAATACTAACTGTGCTGTGACTCTTGTCAGCATATATTAAAATGGTATTCAGCTTCAGAAAATTCCTGCTATATGACGTTAAAATTACTTGCGATTGGTCCACCGTCCCATTGGATGTCCATGGGCAAGCCTGTGAATTTCATGGAACACCTACAACTGAAAAGCGATTGTTAATTTTAACATGGACAGTGAACAGCTTTCAACATAAGAATGGAACATTGTACTTAGTCATTGCACTAAAGAAGGACAACCTTTCCGAGTCATGTGTGCAAACCTCACCGTGGCAAATCGAAGGCTCTAGTGCAAAAATGATTGGCCAATCAGTCTCCCACAAGTGTCAACCTGAGTACAGGATACAGTTTATCATCAAACCTAGACTGAACAAATTTAGATTTGAACAGCGATTGACATATCATTTCAATTAATCGTGTTCTGTCCTGAGCAAAACATCTGTTTTAAGAAAGTTTATTGCTGATCACATATTAAATCACATGCCAATCCTGTTGAATTGAGCATTACCTGTTGTCCAAATCTGTTTTGACAAGAGAAATGCAGCACTTGTTGCACAAAACAACGTTGCCTGATCTAAAGTAAATATCAAACTATACGTAAAGAGAAAAATTTGGCATTATCAGAAGACGCCAAATAGATCTGCAGAATACTCTTTGATGCAATTGTTGAACAAGTACTGTGATAAAAATTTAACAATTTATTTTCAACAACTGATTTATGCGAAGCAGGCATACTGCTGCATATTCACTGCATACGTACAGCTGTTCAGTGATTGAAATGTTGGTGAAATCAGAAATCAGTATCGCAAGTTTTGAAATCATACAAAGCAGCAGTTGGGGATGAAATTGCAAAACTTAGTTGCTTCATGACATTGATATTTGTTTAAATTCATTGAGTAAAAGGCCGTTTTAACAGATTTGTTAAACGTTACTGCTGCCGATGCAGACAAGCTTCAGCTTTGAAGGGACGTGATACTGCACTGCACAGATATTCATTAAAGACATGTACAGCTGAGCAAGAATTGCAGCAGGACACCTCATTTTATGAAATATGCAAACTCTTCAAACTAGCAAATGAAACAGCACACCTGATGTAAATTAAAGACCTGCAGCCTCCTTCATCCACTTGCGTATTTAGAGGATTGTGTTACGCTGTTTCCACGTGTCAGTATTTTGAGCGTTTTCTACGCTTGTCATTATTTTTCTCGCAGTTTAATAATCCTCACCATATCTCTATCTTGCATACACCACTATTCTTATATCTGCTGTAAGAAAAACCGCATTTGAGAAAAAGTTAGAGCAGTTTCTACGATATTACGGAAGACACGCCACACTGGGCTTACTGAAGAAGCAACAGATACTCAACAGTTCAAAAACTTCTCCAGTCGAAGCACCACCCACTCCCGGAATTGTCATGTATTTGGGGCACAGCTAGGGAGCCTTGTCGGTACAGTAGCAGGTCGCAGAAATGCCTCAGGGCGCGTAAACAGCAAGGCTCAAGAGTGGTCTCTCTCATCCGGACTTGACTAACTATCTGTTCCACAACTTGATTGAACTGTCAGCGACTCAAGCTCTCACAAGGTGCGTCGTCACTCAAGTGCGAGGCTGCTGGGATCAGATGAAACTATTGTTCAAATCGGCTCACATTGAAAGGCGGGCAATTATGACGTCAATAGCGATCAAGATACGTCACTACCTAAGGCCCAAGTCTTCTTAGATCTTTCAAGGTAAGCAAACAGCTGCCGTTCCAGTTGGCTGCATCAAATGCAGTGTATGACCACGGTAGAGTGAGGAAAAAAACAAATATAACTCTGGTCACAAGGAAGGCACAATAGCATAAAACATGTTGCATGCCTTGTGCATTTCAACCCTTGCGTAAGGACAAAACAGTGATGCCCAAAGATAAAATACTTGGAACTACTGAGCCAAGTTTATATCTGTTCATTATTTGGAGGTTATCGAAATTACTCAATTACCAAAAACACCGATAAAATGATTGTATTTTAAAGGGTGATTCAGCGACAACATGCCGTGCAAAGCAAACACCGCATTGCTCAAACACCAGAGGCATATGACGATTCAAGAATGGGTTATTAATTTTGCTTTGCAGCAAACTCATCACTGAACTGACTTATCCTTTCTTTTTTGGTAAAATCGCAGTAGCAGCTTACACTTCCGTTCTTCTGCACTTAAAACATTGAAGTAACACGTTTGTCACAATGTTGGCAATGCTGAATTTTGCCAGGAAACGCTTGTCGATGAAGACAGCTTAGCAGAGAGCAATTTTTTCACCATGAAAATGCGCTTGTTTAAAGTGCTAAAAGTTGCCACGTTTTCCAGAGTGTAGTATACGCTGGGGCCCGTTACGCATTCACATAGCAGTGATGTCAGACAGAATCGTGCCCATAGTTTTCTGTTACGTTTGTGCAACAAATGTGGGCCATGGGCTCTTCCGATGCACTCTTTCATTGAAGTAGCGCATTGTGTTGATGTTTTCGTGACAGACGTTTACCACACAAACAGTGTCATTCGAAAAACTTAGTGCCTCCTCACGAATGAAAATTCTTTGCATACCGTCACTTTTGTGTGCTAGCTACCCGTACACAAGGGACACGGAGCTGTATGGTGTAGTGTTACAAGAACGACTGGGCAGTGAGATAACACCTACGCCCTTGCTGCCTGTTGTAGGAACCATCACGACAGTAATTTTAGTCCTACCTAACGCCTTGCTGCTAACGACATTTAAAGAATTTCTTTCCGCACATTTCTTCTAGTTTACTTGGGCCTAACAAAGATTTTCACAAATAACGTCTGCTTCAAAACACATGCCTCATTACGTGATGACATGTTTGACTACAGTCACAATTTATCTGAAAGAAGAGGACATGTTTCAACAGGAGAAGGGAAAAACTTCACGAAGATTTGGCTGGTGATAATTTTGCATCTACATCGTAAAGCACAATTAGAGTGACAGTTTACGAGCAGATCACACCGATTAGCAAAACTGAAACGAAGATCAACATCACTGAAAAACGTTCGTACGATCTCAGAAACCAACAGTAGAAGTGAATGAACAATTTTTTATCTTGATGAAATGCTTCTAATCAATGTCACGCAAAATTTTAGCTATGACAGTGGTTAAGTAGTTTTCTCTATGTTTGCTGAGTGACGAAAACTTTTGATTACAGCTTGAGACGATATCGGAGACCAACCGGTTCTATTGGTAAAAAAACTATTTGCTTGATAATAATTTGGCAAGAATACATTGGAACTTATTAGTGGTTTGCAAGTTCACAAAACCTAAAGACTTACTTGCAGTCCTTTCAGATCATCAGGAATGCTCGCTGATTTGTGCATTTTGTCAATTTCGAGCGATTTCAATCAGATAAGTCGTCAGATCAGAATATGACAATCGACATAATCCGCTTTGACGGAACAGGATATACTATAAGCTACAGACACTACTGCCGACTTCTGCTGCTTTATCTTTGCTTCACCTGTTTCAGCCAAAAGAAATCTTTGCGGTTTTCTTCATTTATTTTCAGAGCGAACACAACGCTCCGTGTCAGTTGGGTATTTTGTGTCACAAAACGAGTAAAATTGAGGAAAATCAGCAGAATAATGTACCGGGTGAATGTCTTCCGGCTATAAAAAAACTCTGATTTCAATCTGACTGTCGTAAGCACAGCCTTTGTTCTTTGCTTTCTTTGCAAATCTAATGACGTCTGCTTTGCTGCACGTATGGAGCATCTGCTTTGCGCAAATGTTGAATGAGAACACAAATGGGAAATAGAATATTTTATGAAAGGAAAAAATTTAATGATAAATTTTCATTTTCCGATTTTGCCTCTTAACGCCTACATCTAGCACTAACATTAATAAATAAAACGTTTCTCCAGATAAAGTCCTGGAATGTTGATATTAATGGCAACAAAACTCAGAAACCCCCGTGCAGCATCAGCGGCTAGAAAACGAAATAGCCGCAGTTTGACTAGCTACGATGCTCCTCTATGGGGCGCCGTTCGTAAAAATATTATATCTGACAGATTTAGCACAAAAACTGCTATCTCTAAATGCGCGCAGATATAGTTATCTCTGCGCAGAGATAGCAGTTTTTGTGCGAAATCTGTCAGATATAATATTTTTACGAACGGCGCCCCATACTCATCTCTAAGCACACTTGTTATAGAAGTTATGCGTCTGACCTTTGGAAAGTATAACCGCTGTCCGAACCCGAAATACCATGCATACTTATAAGCGAGTCGCTGTTCCCAATAAACGTGGTTATGGTGAACTCATCTAAAACCGAGATTTTGACAAGCCGAAGTGGCGTTCCTGCCGGACGCGCATTAGAAAGACCTCTGAGGCATTTTATTTCATCCTTTTAGCTAAACAGGCTGAGATCCACCTAAAAGCGTTTGCCTGTTACTTTGTTTTCAGTGTCGCAGCGAAAGTTCTTTTATAGGCCATCAAATAATTGAAACGCCCTTTTTCAGCAGTCCAAAAATGTTCTCAAAAACCACAAAACTCTTCCTTGTTGCTTATCACTGATGTGGCACCTGGCAAAGAATATGTTCGTTTGCTCTCTTAAATGTTTGTTTCTGGCCATAACTCTGAATGAAAGAAAACTTTTGAGCAGCTGTGGCGCGCAGTCAACCGTAAGATGCCAAGAAGTTATAGGCTTGCCTTGAATCCCGTTTGACGAAGACAGGCTACATAGTAAAACGGAACCACGCTGTCGGATTCGCGAAGTTCAGGATCGTCATGCTGTGCAAATATGATTTTAGCTGCGGGTTGACCACTGAGTGACGTTTCGCCCGTGGCTGGAACTCAAAACGGTTGTCTGTTGTTCGGCATTGTCTCATTGCACATTCGTATCCGTGACAATATATTTCAAGCTCATCTTTCCAACAAAAAAATGCTTTAGACTGTTTCACCTCAAATGCAATTTCGCAAGCAATTGCAATGCCGCAAGAAAATGCTTATAATACTTGCAGCAAAGCGCTTGATTTGTGTATCGACGTCTTTTGGATAACTGCCGTCTTCTTTAAAAGGTAAGTTCGCCATGAATGTTTAACAAGAATGTCGGTTGCATGCAATTTGAAAACTTCTAAGCACTATTCAAGCGTCACAGGTGAGTGAATAGCCTTGCCATCAAAAACGCAAGGTATAAAACCGCATGAGACGCTGTGCACCAGAAGAAACAACGCGGAGCAGTCCGGTAGGAGCGCTCGCGAACCCTACAATGTAAAGTTGCTGCAAAGACTTAATAGTAATTTTTCTGCAAGGCGGTTTCACACAGATTGCCTTCAAAAAGCTATGTGCTTCTGCATTGCTCATTACTTCTAACTTGTGAGAACACGCGTTATGTTGCGATACCATCACACAGCAAAGAAGTGTTATATTGTGGTTGGTTACACTTTAAAAGCAAACTTTTCTTACTATTTAATTTCTGAGTGCTCGGGCATTGCAGTGCTTGTTCGTTTGAGGGCGTGTCATGCCGCAACGCTTCGTACTTTATCTGGTCTCGACCAGTTTAGGAATTAGCGTCCTACTCTGCAGTAGTGTTGTACCAAGTGTTACGGGTTAGCGAACATTAGTGTTAAGAATGTGTCTGTAACCCTGTGGTTCCGCCTCCAACGCCGCTACAAAACGTTTTACTAAGAAAGTGTCTGTAACGCTGTGATTCAGCTTCCACTGCCCTTGTAAAACGTTCTGTTTTGTCTGTTTTTATTAACCTGTGTTGTGCAGAGAGTGTGTGTTTGTACCAGTGATGTAGTCGAGACCGTAACCTTCCAGACCGAGACCTGGTTAAAATCTCGAGACCGAGACGGAGACTTCATCAAAAATTCCGAGACCGAGACGGAGACTCGAGACTTGAAGGTCGAGACCGAGACTCGATGCTTCAAAATTTGTGCATTTTGCCGAATTAAAAAAAATGTCGTCATCACTTCTGACTTCATTTTTTTCAAATTTCTGGCATTTTTCCGACATGTTTTGGTTGCCTACCTGCAAATACAACAACCAAAAGATCGTTGAATTACAGAAATTTAAAAAAACCTTTCTTTGCAATATTCAAAGTTGCGAGACCTGTAGCCTTCGACACCGAGACGAGACCTGAAACCATCGAGACCAATACTCACAAAAATGAGTCTCGAGACTCCATCACTGATTTGTACCATGGACTTCGTGTCTGCTGGCAAATAAATTTATTCATTTTGTACTGCCACAGGATAAAGTACGAATACTTTCCAGGTGACGCTGCTTCGCTCTATGTAAGATAGTCTTAAAATTTTTTTGAAGGATGCTCTTTTGAGAAGATAAGTATTCCTTAGAACTTATTGTTTCAGAGTGTATTGTTTGGCTTTCGCCATGGAATTGTGTTGTTGGATATGAGAAAATTGACTGTTTTTTTTCACTGTCTGATGATTTCTCAATGATACAATTATATCAGCACATGTATTTGCAAGCTGACCGCAATATTACTCAGCAATACCGTTTCTGAAACTTGTTAACAAGGTCCGAATGAAGGATGTGATCTTCTTTGAACTTTGTCACAAACCCATTGCGATAGCACTCTTTGAATGACGTATTTGAAGGCTTGTGTTAGGTGTAAACGAGTCCAATTTACAGTGACAGTGCCCATGTGCTACTCTCTGCAAACTTGCGTCATAGTCCTATCAATGCTTCATATCCAGAAAAACATTTGGTCGAGATAATTGTCATGCACCTAAAACCTGCCATTGTGGTAAAGAAAACATTTATACATCAGTCGAGACCAGAACTAACTAAGAAGGAAACAAAAACGCCAGATGTGTCTCTGCTGTGGTTTCATGTGATGAAAATATTGTCAATATGTCTTAAGCAGAGTTACGTAACATGGCTTTGACCAACTTATTTAGTAAAAGTGACAATCTAAGAGAGAGCTTTACATCAGGAACACATTTAGAACGAGGTGTTCATTTTGACTGTAAGGTCATCTGAACAGACTGCTAAGTAATTTCATGAGATGGATAATCTTGAAAAGTCCATATCGTTATGATATCATGTAACTGTTACAAAATCGTTTGTTTTAAGACTATGGAACTCTTTCGATAATACTGATTTCCCAATTTAGTATTGCATAAACTATTACTAAGGGTTAGCAACCCAAAGATTTTTCTTGGGCAAAGTAATGTTTGACTTGTCCTAACTATAAGGAAATTATTCTCACTCAGGGACACACGTTGGCATTTTATCGTCGATTTCGTAATAAAATTTGAACGTGCAATGGCTGAAAGTAAACAGAAAAGTTAATGAGAGGGACAGATTTTTGCTTTTTGTCTGGTTCGGAGAAAGCTGTTGCTCTGGAATGCTCGACGCTTGTCAGTATGTTTGCTTTCGCAGTTTCATTAGAAATAGCGATTTAAAACTTTGTTTCCAACAAATGTGTGTAACATCGTTGTTTATTTTCCCAAAATGGCCAAACCCTGAAATGTAACTTAGAGGTGGAAGTAGCAAACCACAAACATTTCAGCAAATCAAAAAAAAACAAGCAAGAAGACTACTTTGAAACCTGGATTTTGAACTTTACCTCGTTCTTTAAGTTTATTAACTAATCACTAGGGCAACCAATTTTCTGACCCCAAAATTTTGACTTTATAATTGACAAATTTGGCTTATCGATTTCCTACATTTGCAATAGAAACGCGGAATACAAAGCATCAACGCGATAAGATGAATATCTTTTTTCTTTTGAAATGAAACAAATGTCAAAAGTGTGAAAGACCCAACGAAATTAGAGGTAGCAAACCATAGAAGAAAATCAGTCCAAACGCACAAGAAAAATATCCAGTGTCAAAAAAACTCCTGAAGTCACTGAAAAGCTTTTACATTGTTATAACTTCAACATCAAGTACCATAGCACGCTTTGCGTACTTTAAAGTGGGCAAAACAAGATTATTACGTGAGAAGTCGCAAAAACCAGTATTACGTCAAAATTTATCTAAACTTGCAAAAACGTATTACCTGTTGTTGTTGCTTTCATAAAATATATCGATTAAGAGAAAAAACTGTGCTGCTAGAATTTTTAATCTACTGTAACGATAAATTTTGACCTAGTGATAAATTTATACTTATTTTTGACTTAATAACTTTGGAGTTGCTCATGGTATTAGCGCAGTGCTCTTCAACCTTTTTGTCATCGAGGAACCCCTGATATACTTTCACGTTTGTCATGGAACCCCAATAACAAAAATTTAAAAAGCATGAATTACTTGTAACAAAATCAAGTGTTTCATTATTAGATAATTCAACAAATGAACAGTTATTACAGAACTTAAAAAGCAATAAATTTAATGACTCGCTTGTTCTTGCATTTTTGGAATTTAGCTGCTACAGTCAGAATTTGGTCACCCGGCAAAAAGAACCCGTATCTGAAATATGTGTCGTCCCATTTTCTAATGTATTAGCAATTGAATTACGTTTGGTCCGCTTCGGATCAGGTGCCTCTTTTGCATTTGAACTACATTGCTCATTACCGTCCACACCTTCGCTGTTGCTATTATTTTACTTCACATATGAAAATATGCTATTTTGCTTCATCTGACTTGACTAAATAGTAAAAAGTTGGGTTTCACATTGTTTTTACTTTATTCCCACAAAGGTTGAACAACAGCTCTAGTCTGTGACTCGTCTACTCTCTACTAGGCTCAGGCTGAGTCTACTACTTTCTACTCAGTGTACTCTACTGTGAACTGTACATCGGCAACATCGTATAACTGTGATGGAACAATAACGTTCTTCTTAACTGCAACAACAATTACTTGCAACAACTACTTGGAAACTGCAACAACTACTTGGAGTCAGGCCCGTCGCCAGGGTTTAGCAGCAGGGGGGGCCAAAAACCAGGAGGGGCCAAAAACCAGAAGGGGGGGTCACATTTTTAAAATACAGTATTGGATGCATGTAGCAACCGGGGCCAAACGTGAAATGGGGGGCACCGATTTCAAATGG
>JGI24021J15306_10001262_pt1 | contig 24142 bp, 19 predicted proteins | sample Ectturendosymbi1_FD_15306 | JGI IMG/M metagenome (IMG submission 15306) | reverse complement strand
ATTTAAAAACAAAAAACGAATAAAAGGTGTTTGCTCGCGCTTTAGGCAGCTCAGCTGGTTATCATGAAAAACAATCTCATAATCACATGATAGATTCACACTTGACCCAAGAGCATGTTTCCCCACAATACGTTTAAAGACACTAATGCAGGTAGAATTTCAATCACGTTTAATATTGCCCCACATGCTTAGACAGTGGACTGTTGATGTGAAGATAAAAAAATTAATCTCACTAGACCGGGTTTTCAAAACAAGTTGTGACACTGTTCAATATAAGAAAGACAATCCCAATAATTTCCTATTTTCACTACATTTATTTGCAATACATACATAATCCAAGACTTTTTGCTTGTGATGTCTTTGTCTACAAACATTTTCCTCACTTTTTCAGCCAACATCACCGCAAACTTTACCAACCTTTAAATTTAAACTGTCAATCCATGTATTGCTTATCTGTTGTAATTTAAGCGAGATAAATAAAAGCTTTATCTAAGTACTGCCAAGTACGTTGTAAACCAAATATAGTTTGTCATTTCGTCATTTTAGGCGAATTTTATTTCACAGGGTAAATGTTCACTAGAACAGGAAGACTTGTGCTAGTTCGTGATATAGAGTGAAAACCCAGCGCTGACAACACAGTCACCGTTTCAAAGCAAACTAGGAAAGTGACGTATTTTCCTAGTAATCGTAGTACCAGATAGTGCAGCTTATCAATTTTGGAATGATATTAGTTACATTCAACAGTTTCTTTCGATTTTCAGTTGCACGACCTGAGTAAGGTGATGCTCATATCTGCATAATCTGCCAAATACGTGGCCAGCTGTCTGCAGAAACTGCCTGCGATTGTTAGAATCTTGCATCGGTTATGCGTTTTCATATTCCTTTCCTATTTTCACTACTGCCTTTTTTTCAATGCTGCCATCAGACAACTAGACGGTACTTTCCATGGGCAGCAACACGATCCCGCATGAAAATGTATACATCCGAAAAACAAACCTATAAAAACGCTAAAAATCACGGAAAATAACGAAAAGAACTTCTGAATTACACGAAAGAGCTGTAAATGCCAAGAAAAGATTGCAATGCCGTTTGTTCTGGAGAAGAATGTACGACCACCTCGTTCCTCTGATATCCACACCTGGACAGGGGAATTATGTCCCTCCAGAAACGTAGGCGGCAATACACTGCAGCAGGTAGAGATTTTCAAGTACTTTGGAGTGATGTTCCCGGCTGACAGAAGGCGGAACAAGGAGATTAATGCACGGATTTGTAAAGCAAACGCGGTTCTGCGTGAGCTTTATCGCGCCGTAGTCACAAAACGGAAGCTTTCAAACATCGAAAAACTGTCAGCTTTTAAATCGGTCTTTGTTCCTATCCTCACCTATCTAGAGCATGAATCTTGGGTAATAACTGAAAAAGTGCTATATCTCAAGTACAAGTGACAGGGATGGGATTTTTGCGAAGAGTTCACGGTGAGACGCTTTGAGATAAAGTGCACAACTGTGAAATTCGTAAAGCTGTGAATGTCGAGTCATTTCTCCGAAACGAGAAGACCCAGCTACGATTATTCCTACACGTGACCAGAATGTCCCAGGAAAGACTGTCGAAGTGAGTCTTGCTGGACACGGGCTAGCGACCCATAACCGTCCAAGGACCACATATTTTGATTTCATGTCTGACTTTGCTCGATCCCGTCTTGGTGTGGAACCAACAGAACTATCAAAGATTGCTGATTACCGTGAGTTATTTGCAGTTCTCCTGGCTCTGCTGCCTCCGCGACACTCCCCAGAAGAAAAGTGGGTGAAAAAAAAGATTAATGAATGAATGAATGTTTCGATGCCTGTTTGTACGCTGTTATTTCTACACACACCAACCGTATTTAATTACAGCTCATTTAAGACTGCACAGCACGAGTATATAGAGTTTTGCATTAACACCAATATGAAACGAAATTCCTACAATCTGTATCTCGTTTCAATTACTTCCGCAAAACCTTAAAATAGTTACAGTTTTCAAATTTTCCAATGAGTTGTCCAAATTGACTCCAATAATCTCCAATCTCATAAACGCTTTTAAGACTTTTTTCATGCTACAAGTTTTTCCGGTCAAAGACAAAACTTCGCAAACTTAATAAAAAGTTTTAAAATAATTTTGTGTCACACTTATTATCATAGTACTGGCCTACAAAATCTTGCGTCTCTTCACAGTGATACTTGCATTCACAGGTTATGCGAGAGCATCCTTCTCTTCCTTGAATGTATGGATGAGCCCACTCTCTCAAACAGAAGTTGCTTTGCTCTACACCTTCTACCAGTCAAAAGTGGGTGCCAACAACACAAACCCTGTGATAAGCGTCAGGTAGTTGCAGCATTTTTCTCCACCCGGACTGCGACAATGTTTCACGAGTCCATCAACCTTGGAAGAAATTTGCCAATTGCCTGGTTTTCAGCTTTTTTGTTGATTAACGGTTGCCTTTCGAAACTAAAGTTTTGTCATCACTCGTTTGCAACGATCGCTCTAGTGTTAGCATCCTGATTGAGCGCGATCTTGTGAGCTTGTTCCTTACTCGCTTGCACTATAGCGGATGAGATTGATGAGGCTCTCGCTTGCAGTACATGTAAATTAACGAGGCTATAAACAACATCCATCGTTACCAAAGATGTCGAGATTTCAATAAATTGTTCTAAATAAAAGCCTTAACGATGTTGTCAACAACTTTCCTTGTCCATAATGATGCAATTACGATAGTCTTGGCTCTCTTTGTAATTAACTACGACAGATGCAGAATGAACAGTTCCCTGTTAGACGCTTGATTTGAAATTGTGATGAATGTGCTTTTTTTGCCATGGCTACTTTGTTATTGGAAATATAAATATTCATTTATCGCAGAGGTACTCAACATGCGGCCCGCAGCAGCGTATTTTTTGGCCCGCGACGTCCAGGCTGAACGACTGTGCGTGGACATGATTGCTACATCAGCCATAGACAATCATACGTAGAAAATGCAAAAGAGAGAGCGAGTGACGTAACAGATAGCGGCAAACGGCACAAACGAGTGTATGAGCGTTCGCGGAACACACACAAATAAGAACGTGGCGCATTTTTCATCTCAACCAGGGCTTCTCACACTTTATTGTTTATCGACCCCATTTCAAAATAGTTATTTTTATGCGACCTTCATGGATAGCTTAGTTGTTAATGATACGTGTGAATATACCATTCCAAATCTCAAGAGTCATTTTGTCCATGGCGAAGTCATAAAAATGCACACAATCCACGAAAGTAACTGTAAAGTAATGAAACAAACACGAAGTGGAAACAGTACGGCGAAAAAATTAACAAAAAAAAGCAATTCAATTTTCAGAAGTTATCAAGCACATGTAATGGGATGGATGCACTTGATACTTTTTACACAGGACAGATCATCCAATCGTAGTTTGATACAAGACAACGCAGGACGAAGAACATTCTCAACATTTTTCAAAAAGGACCAGTTTCTGGACTTGATGATTGTCAATTTTGAGAATACCACTTCACACAAATATCTTGTGAAAAAGTTGAAGAGTTAAGAATGGCTAGATCAGAACTGACTGAGCGTTAATTTCTTGTTCTTAAATGACACAAACTCTCTTTTGAAAACCCAGTTGCCAACTTTTGTCGTTTAAAAACTCCGCAGAGTCATCCTCGGCATAGCAAGTGTGTCGCCACCTCAAATTTCAATTGTGTATGGTTTGTGATTTTAACTTTTCCTGAATCAAAGTCCAACTGAAACTGCATATGAAGCTTTTAACTATTTAATCTGAAACTACTCGGTATGCCCTCAAAGCAGTTAGCCCCTAAACTAGACCTAGACTTCGAAACAAAAGCATGCCTTTGTGGCGGAATGAATGCAGAAAGGTCGATATTGGTCAGTACGTTAAATTAATCACGAAGTAACAACGCATACCTTGTTGTGCTTGGTTGATTATTATTATCGTTTGATAGCTCAGGCAGACATCCTAGCAAACAACTGACAGCATTTTGCGTCTAAAAATGTAGTCGATATAGATCCACTGCAGGCCTACTTTTGATTTTCTTGTAAAATTACAAAAATTGTTATATCTGATGTGTCAAGCCAATTTGTTTCGCGACCCCAAAATTACATTTTGCGTCCCCAAATGGGGTCGCGACCCATAGTTTGAGAAGCCCTGATCTAAACGACTGTTCAGTGTTCAGTCCAGGCTATCTATCTTTTGCACATTTGAGATGGCAAAAAGAAGAGGAAAGTAGGTGATGAAAACAGGGTTTACAACCCTGCGTGGGTAAGAGAATTTGATTTTTCGGAAGTGCATGGCAAACCATTGTGTCTTATCTGCCAAAAAACAATTGCTGTGCTAAAACGAGCGAATCTGCAACGCCACCATTAATTATTTGTGCTCAGAAAATTTTGACCTGCTTCGGATCTGCATATGTGTGTGATAGTTTCTTCTCTACCATGGTAGAAATCAAATCAAAGCAGCGTTCTCGTCTAACTGATCGGCATTTGAGAGACTTCCTGCGAGCAGGAACAACTGAGCAGCAACCGGATGTAAAATCACTTACGAAAAATATGCAGATTCAGAGCTCCCATTAGAAAAAATTGTTTTACATTATTTGTTCCATGCTCGTTTTATTCCGTATTATTTTGTTCCACATTTCGTTGATGTTCTTCATGTTTTGTTTTACCTTAAGGTTAATCGGTAAACTTTTGAAAAGTAATCAATATCATGAAAACGCGATTTTTGGCCTGATGTAAAATATATTCACTGCAACATAACCACTAATCACTGTTATTGAAACTGAGGATGTTTGTCAAGAAAGTTGACTAACACGCTGCATATAGAAAGGAAAAGCAAACTCATTGAGCGACTGCAAGAAGGAAAAATAAATGATATGAAGTGTTTTATATAATCTTACCCTGGGCCGCATTTAGGGAGCGTAGGGCCCTAGGCAATCTTCGTTTTCGGGGCCCCACGCAAGTGTGACCTATTTGGCCGTTTGTCTGAAAAGCGTGAATGTATGACCCTCGTGTGTAGTGCCCCCTCAAAACTCTAGCTTTTGTTGTGCCGACTTTGGCTCTACAAGTGCGTTAGATCTTCAACAGAAAGTAAAGACTTTTCCACATTCTTCTAAAAACCAAACAGCATTACAATCTTTTCTTGGAATTTATAGCACTTTCGTGTAGTCTAAAAGATTTTTCGTTAAATTTTCGTGATTTGTAGCATTTTTATTGGTTTGTTTATGGGATATAGGCCTATACATTTTCATGCGAGACCGTGTTTCCGCCTTCGAAAATATCTTCTAGGTGTTGATCTATACGTTAGCTCCTTTTTTATAGTAATAATCATGGGCGCAATTTGGTTGGAGGCAAGGAAATGTGTCCTCCCACTTTTTCAAACAATAGGGATATAGTACTCCATGTCTCCCACACTTTTTTCTCTTCAGGTTTTGTATTTAGAGAGGTTTCAAAAATGAAAGTGACCTTTGTCACGTTTTGTGTGAAAAGCTTTTCATGTTAGGTGTTACACATAGCCATGTTGATATTGAAACAGAGTTTGGTGTGGTATCACTGATTCTGTTATCTTATCAATTTTAAAATCGATAACATGATTATTAGCATTTTTCAAGTTTCTAGAGCCAGCGAAAGATGGTTATCTACTTCTTACCGGCATTTTTCCCTGTGAGGTATACTGTTAGAAAAATTATTTTCTTGAAACAATGAGAGTTTTACAGCTGCACATGTGAGAGACAACAGTACAGCCATGATTTGTTTCTGGCAGAAATGTAACGGGCTTTGGTGTAACCAGTGGCGTACGCAGGAAATTTCCGGGGGACAAGTTTCGTCACAATCGTGTGACGTCACAAATCAACTTTAGGCCGACCATTGACCATTCTAGGAGGGTCCGGGGCATGACCCCGGGAAAATTTTGCAAAATTACACCTACAAATACGCAATTTACACTTAAAAATACGCAAATTACGCCTAAAAATACGCATTTACCCCTAAAAATACGCATACTGTTTATACATTTTTTTATTTTTAGGGTCTGAGGGGGGTGCATGGCACAGTGCCCGGCACAGTGCCAAATCTCTGCGAAGTTTTGCCAAAGGCAAATGTAGCACTATTGCGGAGACTTAGTTTGAGTATGGGCAGCTTTGCAAAAGATCATCTTCAGCCATTAGTTAAGAGGATTTCAATGGAAACATTGGAGAAGTAATCACCTAGCTATATATTGACCTATAGCTCAAAACTTAGGGACTTGACTAGGAATTAAAGATAAATACATTTATCCTCATTGCTTGTAATGTTGCGACAATGGTGGCCAACAAATCCACATGATATTTTTTCAATGATTCTTACACTTTGTGCTTGTGGTGAATACATTGACTCGTGAGTTTTACCAAACCCACAATGCAACAGTGTTTTCATCCAAGTGCGAAACATTTGCTTTACAAGTATGTGACACCAAGTTTTGCAGTACATTTTTTCGTGCTAATGCAGGTGAAACTTGGAAAATTTTTGCACATTTACCACTGTGCTTTTGATTTCTGTTTAATCCCCAATATATTTTCGTGTCGTTATGCAAGTAGAACTCTTAGAATGAAACTTTTGTCATTAATTTCATCTATTAAAATCTGATGTTAAACCTGAAAAACTTGGTTGTGAAAAGACTGAACTAAGTGGTAAAGCTGACTGAAGTCACAAGACAACAGTCACCAGACGATTAGGTATGCTGAAATTACATTGTAAGCTAGATGGGAATGTTTGTATGCAGGGGCAGACAAGGGGAGATTGAAAGGATACATCCTCCACCCACCAGCAGTAAAAATAGATTGAAATGATTTTGTGAAGTAGGCTACGCTAATTTTAGGCCAAATAGTTTGCTGCTGGTAAGAGGATATCAATGGAGGTTTTCGTAGGGATGGGGCTGCATGCATGATGCCCAGTAGCATTAAAAAGATATGTAGCTTTTTCACAAAACGGAAAGGTGCAATAAAAATGTTTATCGTTTATGTAGCATGAAGTAATTTGAACAAGACATCAAATCGCGCTGTCACCTACGCTTCATATAAAATTCATGAAAAAATGTGTTCTACAGTACTATAAGGCTGATGTGCACGTGCGACCAATGCATTTGTGCACTCCACCTCACAGCTCTGATAAAACCCAATTGATGTATTCTACAATATTGCTGTGCTTGTTTGTATCGCTACCCTGCTCAGGAATCATGTGCGGGCCCCTCTCCAGAGACATTTTCTTTTGTTAATTTCAGACACTTAGAAAAATTCTAGAAACATGTGCTTCCATGACTTTTCCTGATTTTCAGAGTTCAATGGAATAATACCAGAGTCATTTTCTGAAAATGTCCCTGAAATCCTATACATAGGGTGTATTGGGTACTATACTACCCAGGGTACCTGATGAGTAAATAATTTTGGCCACTATTCTAAGTTAACATTTTAATGCGTTTTCAAGTGCAAAACCTGTTTGGCCTGATATGACCACCTATACCTGATATGTGATAAGTCTTCCAACACCATGGCTTGACCTGAAAAAAACGGATCTAACACGTGCATGACGTTTACGGCGCACAAACGAAAAATCTCCTCTATAAAGTCCTTTTTTTCGTGTATCCGGCCTAAAATTTGTATGATATGTCCTTTTCGCTGGGAACATAAAATTTTGTTGCGAAAGTGATTGACAATGCACATATGGATGTCAAAAATAGTTTGATCTGAAAAAAACGTATGCCAGGTGTCCCAGGAAGAGGTATGCAAATCATAGGTAGCAATGTACCCTGGTTTTATTAACGCGTATAGAAAAATAAGGATTCCTGAGGAGGGTTAATGCAATCAAGCTGAATTACAGTGCCGTGTCCAGCAACAAATTTATAAGTTTAATTTGTAAATCATCTGCAAGGTTAAAGCAAAGCGTGATTAGCACTGCTTTCAAAACACCTCCAGAAACAAGACTGGGAATCTGAATTTATGAAACTTCACTTCTGCACCAACCTGATGACTATATTGGTTTCGCAACAAGCTGTTCCTCCACATTTTGCAACAAATTGCGTCCATGGTAATAGTAACCACATATTTTATGAATCAAACAAGCACAACCCATTCAGTGGACACAGAGCTTATTTATGCCGTTTTGAAGTTGTCATTTTCCAAGCAATACAAACTATAGTGTTTTAATCCTCTTTGCCATAGGCCGATGGTAAACAGCATGAAGACAAGTTTTGCACAGCAGCAAAGTATTGTCGCAACACCCTCAGTTAACCATATGAAATAAGTCCAATGTAGACACGTGTTTCGAGGTAAAGCTCACGAGAAACTGTTCTAGCTGATTTGAATGACATATAGTTTCAACAAGCAATCTCTGTTTGCGAAAAATCTAGTAAAAACAACCTAACGTGGGATCCAATACGGACAACATTGCTTTTCATCGGAGTTTTGCAGTGTCTGGTGGTCTTGCGTTGTTGCGAGCTTTTTGTTAGTGGAACATTGAACATCAATTACAGTAAGTACCGTTTCTTTTTCATTCATTTTCTGTAACCGCTTTCATACAGACGGCCTGCATCTCTCTCACGCCCAGCCAGATGCACAATATTGTTGTGTTGTTACTGTGCTGATAAGAGTCTAGAGTAGACATTTGCATTTCCGCTCTTTTCAAGGTAAATTGTGAAGTTATACCGCGGCGCAGTTTCGCAAAATTTTAGTTAATATTGAGTCGTGATAGGAAATAGTTGCGTGGGGCCATCAAAAGCGCGGGGCCTACGCCATGGCCTATTTGGCCTATGCGTAAATCAGTCACTGGTCTTACCTCTATTTCATACATGGTGAAAAGAATTGGTAGTTGGCGGCCCGCGGCTCTTGGAGTTATAATGTGGCTCTCTTGGCCTTTAAAGTTGAGTACCCCTGATTTATCATCTTTAATCGCCTGAAGAGATTTCTTATCATGTTGGGTCAAATAACGAGAGTGTTGTGGTGCACTGTTAGCAGTGAGTTAATATAATTTCAGAGCACTCGTTTCTAAGCATCAGCATACAAGCAGCAACAGTTGACTCAAAGTCATTAAACCAACAGAAACTAGGATAGATTGTTCAGTACTCCAATCAAACATAGCAAAGGCTTTAAGCTTTTGGTACTCTAAGCAAACAAAGCAAAGTAAGCAACCCAGCAGAAACTAGGACAGATGGTTTGATACAGTGGTTCTCAAACTTTTATGAGCCGTGGCCCCCTTCTAAGTTTAACTGGCAAATACTTATCGCGACACTTGGGTTATACAATATCACAGCAAAGCTATCTAGTGAAGGCCTCTGCTCGTTGCCATCAAGAGGGGTCGAGGGCCCCGTTTGAAAATTCTCGCTTAGTAGTACTCCAAGCAAACAAAGAAAAAGCTTCTGTTTTTCTGCAAAGATAACTGCAGAGGAGTTTCACGTGATGACATATACCCCATGAGATATTATTGTGGGAATATTATGGGCAGCTCGATGAAATCTTATTATATTCCAGACTTACTTTGAAAGATATTACAAACTTATCTCACTGACTTATCATTCGCAAACCGGTTAAAAATACTCAAGATTAAGAAGTTATAAGGTTGAGAGCTTTTGAATAAAATGATATTTATGAAACTTTCACCGGCTAATTGCCACAATTCGTTGAGCACGGCTGTATTAGATTTCCGATCGGTCACACCGATGACTTGAAAAACGGTACTTGCGGTTTGCGGCGTGTTTAGCATGGTGCTCGGCTCTGACGGGTGGGTGCAAGGAAATGGTTCTCGCACGTGGTTGCCCTTGAAACATCACCAATTCAATATTCACTGCGAAACTAGCCGCGTGGCCCACGGCGCAAGTAACTATGGGCGCCCCTGACCACTTGTGACACTCTGAAAGGAGTATTTTATCGAGTACAACGAAACTCAACAAAACTGAAGTTTGAGATCGTGCGTACATTCACAGACAATGAAAACAATCAACAACATACAGTTACTTGGTCCGTTCAAGTTAATTGGTATTGATTTTGCAAATCGTTACGTTAAAGTAATGGTTCGCACACAAACGTTCTCCCATTCAGAGGAACAAGACAGACTCACAGGTGCAGTTTTCTCGCAAATCCAGCTAAAATATTGTAAAGTAATGATCGAAAAAATGAAATTTTATCACTATAATAATAAAACAAGCTCTAGCTTCGTAGCAAGCTTGTGAGAAATCTGCCTGCTTGGCTCCGCTTTCATCCTTTAGCGACGATTCAAATTTGCACATAGCTGCGTTTCAAGAGTTGCAAGCCACAGTACAGTGACGTACGCAAGTGAATAGATTGCAATTTATTTCACAGGGTTGACCTCAAGCATTGTCAGTATCGGTAGAAGCATTGTCAAGATGCGAATATCATCCACTTCTTTCAGTTTCAGTTTTTGCTCGGGCGATTTGCTGGTATTGACGATATTTTAAGAAATAACTGTTTTTATATTTGCACTGCTGCAGTATGACCAGATTACATCTCAGTCTCTGGAGAGGATTTCAGTCTTATTTGCTAAAGAGCATGAAGTGCTTCAAGAGGGGAACTTCGTCAACAAGTTGAGCCACACAAAAAGTCCAGAAATTCTGTTTAGCCTTCGTTTTGAGTGCAGAAGCACATTGCTGCAATAAACAAACGATTACAAGCAGTGGTGTAACGCCAGCGAAAGGAGTGGGAACACTATCTAGAAAATGTGACTTGCTTCAATCAACATTGTTGGGACATTTTCTGTTAAGTTACCCTAAGAATGACAAACGTGCACCAGTATTTTGGTGCAATAAGAAGAAATACAGAACACTGTAACCCTTTCAATAACGTTTAAGGCAGTGGCGTAACTAGAGGTTTGGGTTAGGGGGGTAAACTTTGCTGAAGGGGGCCTATTTGCCACCGTTTGGGAATGCAATATTTATTTCCCAAAATACCACATATAATACATATATGCACAGTCCAAAGCAGATGTTACATCGTAAACATAAACAACACAGGCATAGGCGTTCAAAGAAAGTTTTCCATTGATCTGCAAAGTCGACATTTTGCTTGCCAATTTCAGGCTGCTGACGATACAATGTAAATGGGCGTTCACATAAGGCTTTACCATTTCTACACCACAAAGAAAATGACCCATGTTACTGCAACAGTCCCAAAAATCCCCTTCGTTGGCCACAAGGTTTCTTTTCACATCGTATAAAAGTACATGACATACTGCATTCAGCAGTTATTGTCTCGCTGCATTACCTGCCACAGATTGCTGAATTAGAACATCACAAAATTGCTGACCTGGAACATCTCCGCAGCGTTTATAGCGTTAGATATTTCCTAGGTTTTAATACATATGGCCTTTGAAATAATATCATTTTTTGACAAAATATTCAAGAAATTTGAAGCAACAAAGGCAAGAAAACTTTGTCTTTCAAGTTGGATAACTACTAGTAAAACATAAAGTTTTTTTCAGCTAAACTGTTGTTAGCAGGGGTGATGGAAGCAGCAGAAATTCTGTCGGCCCTCTGGACTTTGCAGCAGCACTTTGAAAATGCTGTTGTGCTTTCTCTTCACGTTTTTGAGCGCAAGCTTTCATATTTACTCCTACTTCGTAGACCTATGTTGCACATATTCCTATTTCGTTGTCAAAACTGCAATATCTACTGCGTAATTAACATTGCAAAGACCAGAACCGTCGCTAGAAAGTTTTCAATAATAGGGGCTTTACGTTTGTTTAGGGTGTTTGACGTTCTGATATTTCACAATAACTCCACCGATTTGTAGTGCTTCATAGTTCAATTTGTAGGGGGCTTGGAGCTTTGTTTGGGGGCCTAAGCCCCCAAAAGCCCCCTGTGGCGACGGGACTGCAAAGATCCCTAAGTAAAGAGATAAGATATACACCAAAATTTTTCATTGATAACGTTAGTGCCAAACTGAAAGTAGAGCGTCCACAATACTCAGAAAAAGTTGACAAATGATCATGAATCCGGATGTGGGTGTTTATCAGACAACTCCTGACAATAATTGCCAATTGCTTAATTAACCAACGGTTCCAAAACATTTTCGAGCGTGAATGAAATCTGAGTTTGGTGAACATCTTGTCACCCAAGCTTCAAACAGCGTATGTTAATATGACAAAAATGTTGATTGTATGGATGATCTTTGGCATCAGGTTGCTAAGTTCGTTTTCAATGTCAGCATTCCACTCTTTCTTCAATTGCCTACGCTACACTACAAACAGACACAGACAAGTTTGAAAATTTTCAATTCAGGTTTAGGTTGACGCTCGCCTCGGCGCTACCTATTTTTTAACCCTTTGCGAAATCGCAGACCTGGGAGGGCGAAAAGAACGGCAACTTTCATCGCACGTGCCAAATGATGAAAGAATAAGGCTCACAATCAAACAGATAGACTTGCATACTAAGGTACAATATTAAAGCAAAGGTTTGATTTTAAAGCAGTTTGTTATAATCCCTTTCAATCCAGAAGATCTGGCCAAGGGATTTCGCCCAGCTTGTAGGCATACGTACAGAACTGTATTTCTGTGAATTGAGTTCCTACGGAAGCAGGACGTTCTTTCACAGATCAAGCATTCAACTCAAAACGTCTCGTCGAAACTGCAACAACGATATGTGCGATGCTCAGGTCGTTTTAATGTTCGCGTTTCTTCTGGAATGCGCAACACACCACGAGCGCTTTGTTGAGTACGCCCACGCGGCAATGGCGATCACACGAGAAGAATGTCGCCAAGAAACTCTAAATCAGAGTCACTGGCCTCGCCCTAAAAATAACTCGCACATGCAAAACACAAGACAACAACACCATCATTATCATTAACCACCGGCAATTAATTTGAAGATTGACATGATGACGGCACATGTGTCAAACTGATACCTAATGGTTAAATTCAGCAGCAAAGAAAACCAATGATAGTACGACGACTAAGGCATATATCCAGGACTGCCATACCGTCCGTATTTCTAAGATTTGGCCTTGTTTTGATGGTTTGCGGCTTATAAAATTTTGCTGTCCTTATTTCTGAGAAATGTCTTTATTTTGACATGCATCCTTATTTTTGTCTTATTTTCTAGTCCGCAAGGTGCTTGCGTAGGGGGTGTTTTTCGTTGTTTCAAAACAGTAAAATAAACTGCGAAACAGCCTTAGCTACAAAACAGTCAAGTCCATCCTACAAGTGAAAGTAAATTTAGACGAGAGCTGCAGGGAGATTCACCAAGTAGTCTCTAAGCACTAAGTATAGCCAAAGCACACCGTTCCTAGTACAAAATAGGTTTGATGATTAAACGCATTTCGTTCAGAATTTTCTGTTCCTTTTCATCTTATTTTTTCCTGGTTATCCTTATGTTTTAATCCAGATCGATGGCATACCTGCATATATCTGATTAATGCGACGTTGAGCAATTACGGTAAAGCTCAGTGGGCTTCTCTACACACTGAGCTTAAACTAGGCGTCTGCCAGTCATGGAATGTCCATACAAAAGTATCATACGACGTTGTAGATATATTTCACGACAAAACATTGCACCACCCTTTAACGGGGAAGGTGCTTCAGCTTTTTCAGACTGGGTGGCAAAAGGGGGAGAGTGTTAAAGATACGATTACGGCATGAAACTGACTACTATTTTTCAACGACCAAGTCTGTCAGAAAAAATTGAAATCTCCTTTTGGAAATGGTTTGAGCAACATAGTCGTTGCCAGAATTCATCATATCGTGAAATCATTTGTGGAAATGATTTGATCAACATAGTCGTTGCCAGAATTCATGACAGAATTTATCATGTCATCAAATCATTTGTGGAAATGGTTTGAGCAACATAGCCGTTGCCAGATTTCATGCTAGTATTTACCATATCATGAAATCATTTGCGGAAATGATTTGAGCAACAAAGTCGTTACCAGAATTCATCACATCATGAAATCATTTGCGTATGCCCCGTGTAGTAACACCTACTAAAGTATCCATCTGCAGCAACTTAACTTCATTTCGCATACATTTGTGCGGCAGCACTTCATGGCCAGGAATACGTTTTTGCTTTCAGTGGTACTTCTAATTTAAAAGTGTACTAATTCATAGAAATATAAACCCATCGTAAAAAAGCTGAAAGTGACAGCTTCAACATACAAGAATATAAAAACACAAATCTTGGTGGCTGTCTTTTGCACCGTCGATAAGTTGCTTCAACCTTGCGACAGATTTTGACAGCATCCTCGTAAGATTGTGCATCATTTATGAGTGATTTCGCTGTCTGTTGTATTTTTGTTTTTATCAGGTCCTCGCGACATGACAAGATTGCAGTGATTAGGTTAACGCCTGTGGCAAACTTGTCAAAAAACTAAACAGGTGTTAAAATTCCGGGCAACAATACCCGATTTTCCCCGATTTCCCCCTCTGCAGGGCTAGTAATGACTGTCCTAACATTGCACTTGGTCTGGAAAAGAACGTTTGTATGTTCATGTTTGCTCATTTACATCAGATCGGTATAAAAGGTCCGGTTTCAGTTTCTTGATAAATGGTATCAGTGTACTGCTTATCGTAACTGAGATGGATAGAGAAAAATGCCAATCTTGTGGCTTATTGAATTTGCATACTTGGATGCTTGTTAGATAACTGTTTGATAAACGGAATTGTAATAAACTACATCAACTTAATGTATATATTGGCATCATGAGTTGGTGTAAGCAAAGCTAGTACGCTCAGGAGTATTTCAGCACAAACGTAAATTCATTTTAGGACATCTAAGTAAGCAAAGCAAATCGTTTCATTCATTGTGGAAGTTACGATATTTTGACCTTGCGTTCATAGAAGGGTTCAGTAGATAGTGAAAATATAGTTAGGAGCAGGTTTTTAAGGCGTTTTAGGCACCCGATTCGGGTCCCTAGAATTTCAAATCGGGCCCCAAGAATCAGAGAAAATTATCATCGGGTCCCTAAACTCAGAGAAAATCGGGTCTCTGGAAGCAGAGAAATCGGGTCCCTACAGATCCATACCGGGTACCTAACATTTTCCTTAAAAAAAACTGGTTAGGAGTTAAAATATTACGAAAATAATGGAAAGCCACATAAATTACCTCTGTGCTTGAAAGACAACCAAACATGTTGCAAAATAACAACCCATAATACAGTTCTGAGTGATCGCGTGACGCGTATGCGACAGTCGAATGGACAAAATCTTGTTTTTGCAATCATGAATTGTTTTGCAAACTTTCATAAAATCTGTGATCATGTCATAGTCCTTCGAAGAAACAACCTGCCACAGAAAGAACACGGGTTTGCTTTTTGTGGTCTCTTTCGTCCAGGCGCACAGGTACGTGCAAGAAGACCATAGAAAAAAGATAGATTTCCGGACTTCAGGTCAGTTTGAATCTAGAGTTCCGGACATGTGCAGGTCAGCCTGCAGGAACAGCAAAATTGAAGTTTAAGGCATGTTTCTAGTACGGAAGGAAGGTATCAAAGTTCTGACGGTATCACAGAGTTGCATTTCTCACACATATTTTTATGCTAGAACTATGAAGAGAAAAATGATTAAACGTGGCAGTTTAAAACTAATGCTTCATACTTTAGTTGAAAGCGTTTCAATTTACAAATGGCAGAAACGAAGTCAACAAAATGTACTTGAAATTGACGTTCTTGAAATTGAAATTGTTGAAATACTTTGTTTCGAAATCGGATGGCTATCAGCAGTTAGTAATATTTTAAGATATTTTTGCGAGGAAAAATTCTTCTTTGGCGTACGAAACGATTCAACAGACCTCATTGAACAACTTCAATCAAAGTTGCTTTAATTATTTTAATTATTTAATTAATATTAAAACCAAAACGTTAACCAAATGTGAGAATATGATATTTTAAGTTTTTTTTAATTATCCTCTAAATTGTAGATGCTCATGACAAGAAATTCTCTTCATTTATATTTACCACAATCATTCATGAAAGTACTAACACCTACAAGATGGTTTGCTGGAGAAGAGGCTGTTAAACGATTAAGAAATCAATGGAAAGAATTAATTCAATCTCTGCTAACCATTGCATGTGACATGTGACCTAAACCAGTTACACAAGGTGAGATTACATCGCTGGAAAGCTATACAAACACGCTTGAAACTGCTATGAAGATCACATTGTGGAAATCAACACTGGATAGGTTTCAAGCAGTTAACAGATGCTTGTAGAGTACTAGATTTGATATGGACAGTGTATTTTCACTTTGCATCTGTCTCATTACATTTGTGGACGAATGCAGAGAAGATTTTCGAATATATGAGACAGGAAAAGCCTTTATAGCCTCCTTGAACAACTAAACTTGTTTCAGTTTTTCAAAATTATGTTAGATTTATAATTAAAACAAATCCATTTTCCAAAATTAGATTAGAATTATGAAACTCACAAATACTAGAAATTAATTCAACTAAACTCAGAACTAGAATTAGAGTAAATCAAACCAAGTTGAATGTAGGCTCAATTCATTACAAATCGGAAACCATTCGCATAATTATGAGAATAGCAATGATTTGTACACCACCATGATTGGCACGTTTTGCGCTGTACACTTCGCCTGGGCGGCTGGAAACTCGTTCCGATGTAGCCAATGTTAGAGTCAAACGTTGGTAGTATTTGTTTTAAAAACTGGAACGTTGGTAGTATTTGTTTTAAAAACTGGAACTCTGGTGGAGTAAAATGAAAAAGTTCCAGAAACATTAAACCTTTTTAGCGAGTAGCAAGAGAGTTAGATGCAGATGCACATCGTCGAAAAAACTTACAAATTTGACAGGAGCTTTTGCAGGCTGTGTTAATTGTTTAATAACAAATTGTGTCCACTTGTTCCGCCATGAGCAGTCATGCATTGGCGTGCAGTGGGAACAAAGCAAACTATTTTTTTGCATAGGTGCACTGAGCTAAACAGCTTCCGAGCGATTTTTTGCACAGCAATTCCACTTGCTTGTGATTGTCAATGTAATCACTGAATGAGTATGAAGCAGTGTATTGAGAAGATTGACTTGATCAGCAAATTTAACATGCACACCATTTACAAAGACTACTTGGTGCTTCAGGCTGTTTGCGCCTTTTCGGAAAAAAAACTACGTTATCTGTCTATTAGTGTTTTTCAATTCAGCAATAGAGTCACAACAAATATTGAAATGGCGTTGAACACCGCGGCCAAACATGTATATATCATCTGCAGGCAGCAGATGATTCACAACCGCATTTCCGACAGTGCATCTCGATCTGGACGATCCAACTTAACTGGGAGTTCAGCAAGATAAAAATAAAATAGCAATGGACTTACAACATTTTTGCAACAACATTACTATATTTGCTATATTTGTCCACGGTTCAAAAACTTACCTTTTTTCAACAGCAGTAGGACTACGTAAAGATGATATTAGGTTTTACGCTATTTGTCTTGGTGGGAACTTTCGCTGCTGCACAGGGAATGAAGTAAGTCTGTTTTGTAAACCTGAATACTTATAGGCGTCTTTGTTTTGTTTACAATAAACGTCAATGCTTATTGTTCTCGGACTAGCTAAAGGCTAGCGATAGATTTTTACTTTTTTACTTTTTTATAAAATCGATGGCCTTTGCGTTGACAGCAAAACTGTGGCCTCTTTCTGACTCACGTCAGTAAAAATGTGGCCTTTGAAGGTTTCCTGGAAGTAGGTGTCTCTCGTCAAAAATGACAATAACAGTCAAAAGTTTCCGCTNTGGAAGCTTCTGGAGAATTTTGGAGAATGGTGATTACAACCGAAAAACAAGAAATGTAGCATGAATTTAAATTCCTATTGAATTCAGCGAGAAGTAACGTTTTTTGTCGCTTGTATTTAAACATGAAAATATTAAGAATGATGGGAGAGTGCAACATGAACGAGGAATAGGCCGACCAACGTGTTAGAAAGTGACCCATTAATGCGAGGTAACGGTCAGGTGTGACTTCACATGATCCCAGGAACATGAGGTTTCACGGAAAGAGAGGGCGATAAGAATATGGCGTAGATGACCCTATATCTATGGACAGGGACCGAGTTTTCTAAATAACTTTTGTGGTAACAAACCTTTATTGTTTGCTTTTCGATGACGTTGCCATTTTCACTCAACCATAGTACGATCTTTTTGTAAAAATTGCCATAATTCGGGGCACATCTGGTGACCATGGTCCTTCACCTGGCTACCCCCATGGCGGTAGTAGGTGCTATATCTCGATACAGTATCGAGCACTCAGCATTGCATTCACTATGAAAATACATTAATTCTGAGAGTTGGGCTTAAAAAGACATAATTATGCTAAAAAATTGTGATAATCAATTCAAATGTGGTCAGGAAGTTTCAGTAGGGGTGGCAAACAACAACCGAGTTTCAACATTTAAGCATTTAAATATTTGTAATGCTCCTTATTTTTAAAGCATCATCCATGAAACGTGCATGGTTCTGGTGTTCTCTCCTGAAGGCTTGTGTTCAGATTTAAGCCGACAAATGAAAAGCCTGCTTCCATTGAATTGACACGTTTCAAAAGTTTTGATAGTAAAGTTCCAAGCTTCTACTTTGGATCAATGCTACCATTTGCTCGTAAACCTTTCCTGCAAAACTACTGGTAAACCTCTCAATGCTATAAGTGCACGATCTGCAGTATGTTTTTTGCAGCCAATATTGCAGTTGAGCAAGATGTCCATCGGGGCAGCCATATGATAATTGCGATTCTTAAACTGTGTTTACACGCTTCGGATGTACAGCAACACAATACGTTCAATCGAAGCCGAGAAGAGTCTTTTCTCAAACAGAGGCACTGACTTCCAAAGTCTGCCTTCTACAAAACGTTCGGGCATATAAGAAGTGGATCCCGTTGTCATCTAGTTTTGAAGCGATCACTTCACGTATGTAGTAGGTAAACGTAAACGCTAGAGTCTTTCAACGCGTTTGAAAAATGTTTGGATTTTTGATATTCGTAAGATCGTTTGGCCATGTTTAACTTATTCCGTTAAACCTTAGTAGCTGCGTTAAACTTACTTCGTTTAAATTGTTTGATGAGACTTTGCTAAATTCGACTAACTTCATTAAAATATAAAATGGAATTAAACTGTAAACCTAATCGTAACCCCAATATTACAAAACGTATGGACCACGCTCAGCTGCATGTAAAGACAGCTTAGCACTGCACGTAACTAAATTTGTACAAATCACGGGCTTCTGGAAAAAGCAATAACTTATCTGCGGAATTTGAAGCCCTAATGGGAAAAAATTCAAATCTAGTTTCATTTTAGTCACATGTTATTCGCCAACAAGACAGATCGCAAGCACAGGGATGGATATTAGGGAAGGATATCACCACCATATTCACGCATGTAGTTTTAGAACTGCACAAACAAAAATCTACGATATTGACTTTAAGGCTACGCTGACATACCCGAAACAGTTGCAAAAAGCATTACTCCAATTGTTTTTACTTGCGGTCATTGATTACAGAAGGTCAGATACAAATTTGTATTTGAAAAACCTGAAGTAAGATAGGTTTCTTGAGGCGGTTTTTTGATTTGAACTGAAGTATTTCTTTGGCTTACACTTCAAATATTTTATTAACCTGAAAACTTTGGAATTGGGGAGGGACATTGCTCCTGTTGCTTTTCCTGGATACGCGCCTGGTGACAACCATGTTCTGACTGCAGGCTACAGACCAGCGCCGGAATTCGTGATTGAGCAAAGTTTATGTGTACACCGATTCGGTAATTCAAATTAACCAAGACAATATCAACAACCATGACAATTCAGTTTCCATGGTAAATCTACATGCTGTGTCTACAGATAACCCAGTGATAATGTTCATTTTTCTCATTTACTCCCTGGCTTTACGCTGTGGCAACGTTTCCAACAGTAATGTAACGATGAAATTTTCACGACTACATTGTTTTTATCACAAAATATTGGGGGGACAAAAGATATTATGACCCTTCCTGTCCAAAAGTTAGTGGGANATGTTCCCCCTTAAACCCGGTCCCTGCGTATGGCAATCATGAGAGGAATCTCGTCATGTGTTTACTATTACCTATTGAAGCCACAGTGTGTAACTCTATACGTGCTAGCCGTTCTGTAGTCTTGAATTCCTACCCCAAGGGACCGCAGCAACAGTATGTTTGCCGATTTCGGTCTTGTTGTATCAGTCTTATCATCTTTTGCTTTGCTACCATGCATGCTTGTTTGAGGATTAAGCAACCTGATCGTCCTTAAACAGTAGCTCTTTTCTTTGCTTTTAAACAGTAGCTCTTTGCTTTGTTTTTAAACAGTAGCTCTTTACTTTTTCAGCAGTAGCTCTTTGCTTTGCTGCTAGTTTTGTCGAAACATTTCAACTGTTCCGTGTTGCAAGTAGACTCAAATAGTATTGAAAGAATTTCATAATTTCCGAGGATTTCAAGATTGGCAATCTGCGCTTCATTGTTGAACAATATACTGTAATCTTATTGGGATGTTTCTTAGAACCTTGGAAGGCTAACATGCGCAGAAAGGAATATTTAATGCGTGTACTGGAAGCATTTTAAAACTGGCGAAGTGTTAACAAATCTACAATAATGTTTTTACATCATAGTTGTGTTTCTAAGACATGATTTTAAACTATTTGTCAATGCATTTTGTCTATACCTTTTGCATGGCCATATAGGTTTGCCTGGTTGATTTAAAGAGACTTTGCGATGCAAGAATAATTCCACTGCAAGTTGCTGCGTCTCAAACAACTTTTTGAGGATTTTAGGCGTTTTTTTCCACCTGGGTTGTATCAATAATAAACCATTAAGTAAACGACGTGTCAACAAGTAAACGAAAACAACAAACAAGGACATAATGCTTCCTACTAATTTGCCTTATCGTGGAAACCGTCTGGTTGCCTAGGCTGTGCCAGTGGGTAGTATATGAGAGTGAACACTAGCATGGCGTCTCTTTTTCCCAGTGACGCAATAGCGTGAATTTCACGTTCTACCAACAATCATACATAAATTTCAACATTCTATAAGCAACCATGCCAGCGTTTTAAGATGTTAAAGGCATCCATTCACAAACTAATAAATCATTCGCTGTTCGAAACCACATCGCAACCCTAAAAGCTTGTGGCAACTTTCTGCGGGTCAACGACGCCCTGCTCAGTGGCGTGCAGAGGAGCGAACGGGGCGATGGCCCCGGGGGCATCCAAGGCAGGGGCGCATCCAAAGAGTAAAATTAAAAAAATCTAAATGCTGTAACTAGACGACTTTTCCTATTGTTAGGCTACTAACATAAGCTGCATGGATTTAATTTTCCGAAACTTATTTTTTTGTCAACACTAGTTTTTACGTATTCAAATGCCAGTATTTCTTAGCTTCTTCAATACCAGGGACGTGTACTCTAGGTCTGCGGCGCACATCCAATCAAAATGATAGTGATGTGACTTGTTGCAGATCGTGCGATCAAGGGAAAATCACAAAAAAGGATTGAAGGGTAATCAGGGTTGAGAAAAACCCAACACACCTGTTTTTTTTGTTTTTTTAATAAGTTTTTGGATTGTTTGAGAAGAAACAGGTTCTTGTTCTAAAAAAAACGCAAAAACCCCATTCTTTATTGCTTTGATTGCATTATGCAATATCACCATTTTCAGAATTACACAATAATAACTTATTATGCCAATTATGGTATTTAAATTTGAGGGTAAAAAAAGTACCTCATTTTTGTTTTCGCAAATGCTGTTGGTAAATTCACTCCAAAGTGGTAATATCAAAACTGATATCTAAAACTCATAGTTTGTGAGCGAATTATGGAATTTTATATATTCCTGCCTTTAGTCTATAATTTTAGGGTTTCATTTTGATTGGATATTGGATCTTCAAACATTTCGTATAGTTTTTGGATTTTGTGCTCTGCAGTTTTTTGTATCGAAAAAAAGTATTTTCTTGTCCAGCATTTGTATCTTTTCAACTAAAATTGGAGAGTGTTTTGAAAAAAAGAGAATTTTTGAAAATAGCTGATGTTTCCTTGTTTTTCAGCACATACACTGTATACATTCCAAAGTTGATTCGTCCTGGATTCGATGTTTCAATAACTGCTTCAATTCTGAGCGCTCCGAACACTGTTGTTGTAACAGCAAGACTATTATCAACAGATAATGCGACTGCTTTACAAGCTTCATCAACAATAAATCCGGGTAAGTCAACTTTTGTACTTAAGTATTATCAGATTATTCGAAAATGGTTTCCAGGTTAAAAAAATTTTTTTCATTCGTGAACCTACTTTGCTGTGCTTGGCAATTTGCAGAAGGTACCTGTGAGTTTTTTCTATCTTTGCTGTATCTTAAACGCTAATAAGGTATTCTCCTGTTTTTCAGAAACGAGTGGAACACTCGTTCTTGGTCAGGTAATTGTCAGTATCTCTTTGCTTTGGGCGTGTGACAGTTTTTTGGTTACATAGAATTGCCTATTTAAAACAATCAAATGGTATTTAGCAACATACTGATACTTTCTTCGCTGGATGTGAACTATCTCAACCAAAGCCACAAATAATTGATTTTGTTCGAATACGAGCTGGCACGGACAATGGCAGTGCGCAAGCACTGCCTTACTTACAAGTATCAAGTAGAATTGAAATAAATCTTGACAGATTCCACGAGGATATAAAGGCAGCCACTCATTCACGATGACAGTTTCGGGCGTCGATTCTGTTACGAACGATCGTCTGTTTACAAATTCAACTAGCGACTTCACTTTCGCTTCCAAATCTCTTTCCATTCTAATCCAAACTGATAAAGCTATTTATCAACCAGGACAAACAAGTGAGTGTTTATTGGTGACACTCACGCCAGTACTTTGTTTGCTCATTGGTGAAACTTAGCGCCAGAAGAATCTGAGTAATATCTCTTGAAACGAGTAATTTTGTTTGGAGCTTTCAGCACAGGTGCACGTCCGATATAACAGACGTCGAAAAATACCAAAGGACTGAGTTGTTAATTTCATCCTCGTGTCAGTGGGCAACAACCACGTAATTGGAGGGAAGAATTGGTCTACAATTACGCCGCACCCATTTCTAGAGCTTTGATGTTATTTGCACAAAAAACATGAATGTACAGTTTTGACTTGTAATTTTGGGTGAACTTTCCGTTCTTGGCGACTTCGATCTGTGAAGACGATTGCATTTGCGTCAGCGCGATGTTGCATCCGTAAGGTTTGCTTCATTTTAATGAAATAAAACTACAATTTGCGGCATTACTAATTTGTGCGAAAAGCTTTCATTCGCAACGCTGTGTCGAACAATGAGTAACATGCTTGTTTCAGTAAACACTTATGAAGAACAGCTTTCGGTAAAGTTCCTTGAGTTTGAAAGGTGGAAACGAAAAATCGCAAATTGAATACGTTTAAACGTATTTACAGTAAAGTTTCGCGCCGTTTGCTTGAAACCTGATCTGCGACCGCTGACGGGTGTTGTCGAATATTCGGTGATGGATCCGAACGGAAACACTGTTTTGCTGAATGGCAACGTCTCCCTGTCACATGGCGTTGCTGGGGGGGAGTTGTCATTGCACAAAGACGCTGTGGCTGGCATGTGGAAAATCACTTTCACAGCTTCGGTGGGTATTTATTCTTTTAGACTCGATTTTTGTCCATTTTTTACGAAGCGATGTCACTTCGCTATGACTTTTAGAAGTCTAGAATGTATTTATGTAAGAACTACGTTGAAGCTGTGCTAAGGGGGTCGATACGCTGTTTTGTTCGCAAGCTGAAAATTTTCATGAATTTTTTCATTATCCACACAACTGATTTTGCCGGTGATTTCCAAACACTCGTCTGGAGAACCGTAATACATGCTTTTGGTTTTACAGAGTTTAACTTTCGTTTTTAGCTCTGCAACTAAGTTATTGCACAGAGGAAAAAGAATTTGTGGGAATCCAATCGAATCAGGTTTGCACGTTCATAACAATCTTTGCTCAAAAGTTCAATAAATGCTGTCCGAAATTTAGGGGAGCTACCGCGGCTTTTGCCAGCCTTGCTGCACGCCTGCTTGTCCAAAGTAATTCAGCTGCTTCCGTATAGTTGTGCTTTGACGCTTGGAGTTTATTTATTTATTTATTTATTTATTTATTTATTTATTTATTTATTTATTTATT
>JGI24021J15306_10001261_pt1 | contig 24142 bp, 19 predicted proteins | sample Ectturendosymbi1_FD_15306 | JGI IMG/M metagenome (IMG submission 15306) | reverse complement strand
AAACGGCGGATATTAAACAAACTGCCATCGAGCCTGTACTTGATGCGAACGCCATCTGCGGCAGAGATGTTGTGACGAAAGACGAGAGTCACTGCTACAAGAAAGATGTTGAAAATAACAGGTGCTAGGACACAACCTGTTTAACTCCTGTATTAACACCAAAAATCTTCGACAATTCTCCTCCCTGCACGACGCGGGCACTCATGTCCGTATGGAATTCGCGTGCTATAGNAAATGGGAAGGCTAAGCCTGTTTATTGCTATAGAAAGCATAGATGTTCAAGGCTCAATACAGGATAATGCACCGATCAAGTCATCTTCCACATTAAACCTGCTTCTAGGTTTCGTTTTCATGGCGACAGGAACGCCCTGTCTACCTCAAAATGCTTATTGTGCACAGTAACTGCGTATTGTGAACAACGCGTGGGCAACGTGGGCATTTCCATGTTGCAATAATTTCTAATACACAATGACGAAAGAGAACGTATTATGACGTTTGTAGCTCAAGAACTACCCAAGTTTTAGATAAAAAGGTTTAACTTGCAAAGCGTACTTAATTTCAATAATAACAGGCCGTGGCCCGTCAAAAATTCTTCCGTGGCCCACAGGTTGAGAAACTCTGCTTTAAAGTCACCACAAATTCTTACAGTCCCATTTGGCTTACAAACAGCCACAATTGGCGCAGCCAATTCACTGTAGTTAATATGTTCCAACACGTGTTTTTCTACTAACCTCTCCAACTCCTCTTCAACAGCGTGTTTAACAGCAAACGGAATTCGTCTCGGATTACAAAATGCCGGTATAGCTCCAGGTTTCAACTGTGGAGAAACTTTAAATATAATGCAACGTCCTAATTTCGACATAACGTAAGGAAACTTTACAGCTAACTACGAAGCTTTACTCAGGTGCTCAGAAGAGGTGTCACGTTGTTGTCGAAATTAGAACGTGATGCTTTAAAAACAAGGGCCATTATATATTTTAATGTTGAGACTTGGTCCTTGCTTGCCCCCTCCCCCTATCAAAATTTCTGGCTACGCGCCTGTTAGAAATCGTGCGTCCACGGAAATATCGATCCCACAGCAAATGATTCTTCTGCGACTCTGTGCAGAAAAAGATGACCTTTTTTAACCATTGCAGAAAAAGATGGCTTTTTTCAACCATTCATAGCAAGCGATGCCCCGTAATCACTTTCTGCCACAGTTGGGGAATAAAATCCCAAATTTACCTAGAACAGAAAATTTTAGTGCAACCGTAAACTAAACATTTACTGCTTAAAAGGCTGTCCATTTCCTTGAAGTTTCAAAAAATTAGAGAGTACATTGATCTCCAGAATTTTACATCTCGAAATCTGCAAAACATTACCTGCAATGCATAGTATAGTATACAGTTGTTCTAACTCTTTACCATTGAGTCAAAAAACAATTATTAAAACGTGCCTCTCAGCAAAGTTAAACGATGTTACGAGCCAACAAATTCTCAAACCGTTCCAAAAAATCAACTCAACTGTCTCAGTGTGTCCTTACTACCAGAAACATAATTCTCATCAATTTTGTTCAAATCAAGTCTGTCAACTTGTTCTTTGTGAACATGCAAAATCATGGAATCGTTTAACTGTCGTTAAGTCATGGTTGTGCGAAGATGGCGATACCGGTCCCGTAACTTCTGGTTCTCTCGTCGAAACTTGTGTAGCTTGTTGCTATAGTAGTCATCTTATTTCAAAAAAAACAGCTACCATGCTAAGATTTCGAAATAGATTAATTGTTTCACTGGCAATCAAAAAATTTACCGTGCATATTTTCATCCTCCAGGGGCTGGACAAGATGTGCATCTTATCCCCTCTCGTATGCACTGGTTGTACGCAAATAAGATTTACGCGCTTTGGCACTGAAAAAGACTTCTCTGATGTGGCATTCGCGACAGGTAAAAACAAAAGTAGACCCAAAACTATCCAGACACCGGAAAATACAATACTCTCTCTCTCAGAGACTGACAGTTTCGACAAAATTTTCATGGCATTGTGAATAGTGAAATTAGTAACCAACTCGTTGCAAACATTTATAGTGTGTTTTCAGAAATGGGAGCATTAGCCTACTTCGAGTTCAAGCTTCGAAAGATCGTCTTTTGTAGATTTCCATCCCTTTTTTAATTCAGTATTCAACATCCATGCATGAACGATGAATACAAATGCAGTTGGCGGACAATTGGTGGAATACAGCAATAAACAGGTATTTTGGGCTTTCCAATGTCTATCAGCAGCTGTGTTGACACGTTACCTAAAACTGTAACGTGTGGTTGAGTCAGAAAACAGGTTTGGCCACGACCGTACCGGACAAATAGGCTGCGCCGGCCTTGTTTTTGTGAGATCGCGCACCAAACAATTTAGCCGTAAAGTTGGACTTCTTTTGTTTGAAAGCGATTATACAGTTCATTTCAGATAGATGAACATTTCTGGCGTAACTGACGGGGGTCAGAGGGGTGAATCGACCCCTGGCAAGTTAAACGAAAAACTGGCCACAACTTGGCTTATATAGTAAAATTACCCTATAACTTTACTTCAAGTAAACGAAGAAAAAGGGTCGTTATAAGCGAACTGACGTTACGGGCAAAGTCATTATAGGCCAGTGGTGGCGAACCTATGGCACGCGTGCCAGAGGTGGCACTCATAGCCCTCTCTGTGGGCACGCGCACCGTCGCTCCAGTACAGAGTTCGTTATCAGAAAGGTAGAGGGACTCGGGGCCAAGTTGTTCCCAAGATCGGGACAGCCACCCTGAAAAATACTGCTAAGGCGCGGAGAACTAGTCTCCCAGTGCTCAATCAGAAACAACCACTTACCCAGCATGTAACCTCAGAGATTATCCCCTTTGGTAACACTACCGCTAGTAATAACACTATTTTTGGTAACACTATTTTGGTTTTGGACGGGAAATTATTATGGACGTTTTTCGTTTCTAAGAACGTAGAGTAGAGCCAGAACACTAGCAAACAATTATACCAAACGTTTCGCTTTGTTCTTAAAGTTTTTCAATTGAAGATCTTGGTAAAGCCTACTGCCTGCATCAAGCCAGGCTGAACTGTGGCAGAGGCAAGCAATGACAAAATTTTCATATTATTACAACACAATAACCAATTAAACCATGTCCGGAAGCGAATTTAAGGGGGACGGGGAGTAAATGTCCCCCTAACGTTTGGGAGGGAGACACAGTATCTTTTGTACCCCCAATATTTTGTGATAAAAATAATGTAGTTGTAAAAAATACATGGTTTCATGACTGTTGGAAACCCCCAGCATAAAATCATGGAATACAGAAGCAAAATGAACATTATCTGTGGAGTATCTGTGGACCAAGTATACAGATTTACTATGTAAACTGATTTATCATGATTATCAATAATTGTGTTGATTAATTTGAATTAACCGAATCGGTGTGCACATAAAATTCTATGAATCACGAATTCCTGCGCTGGTCTGTAGTCTACAGTCAGAATACGGTTGCCACTGCTAGTATTTACCAAAAGATCTTGTGGTTTGTTTTTGATTTGATCCATGATTTGTGCGCAGAATGTTTTATTTGTGCCGCAGAATGCCAGGTATTGTCATATAGAATGTGCTCATTTTGATTGATAGACTCTGTATGCAAAACCTCACAGAAATTTTTGACAACAATATATTTTTTGTCTCAACCTAATTTTTTTTTTGTGCCTGTACTTCCACCAGCTTCGATTAGATCACGACGTGGATTCTGTACAGACTGCCAGTGAGGGTTACTGGCGTAATTTCAAATCTTTTCATATATTTTTCGTGTTTATTTTGTTCGTATTAAACGGGTTTGTTTGGAGGGACATGTGTTGGGTTTCGAAATAATAACTTTTATTCGACGTACAACAATTTACTTTTTGAAGGTCAGGTGAATATGAGAATAATTGCTTGAGTTGTTGAAAAACGTGCCAGTGCTCCTAAAACGTTTGCGTAAACCTCGGTAATGGTGAAAACACCATTTGCCTTATCAGGAAAATGCTACCAACGGTGTACATTTTCAAGTAGACCTGAGCAGAAGCTCATAGACACATTCTTTTCAATCGTGTTGTAAACTGTAAAAATCTCGTATCTCGATGCCATCATTTCAACGGTCAAATATTGGATTGTCACATCGTGACGTGAAAACGTTTTCAAAAACGGGATGGTATCTATCATTTCCGGCGTGTCAGTTCTTGCAAATTTGCCGCAATTCTCATCAACAACTTTTCGTAGTCATAGTGCGTTGCAGAGTGGAAAAAACTGCTTGAAGTTCTGAGGTCTGAAAAAATCTTTTACTGCGTTTCATCCCAAGCGCAACNACCCCCTCTTTGGCATGCCAAGTTGTTTTGCACTTGCTGGCTNAATTTTAGCCGAGAAGTTGTACCAAGAGATGAGATGAAGTTTTGGATAGTTTTTTAAAGAAAACACTGGAAAGTTTTGGATATTTAGAGACTTTGAAACATTTTTGTATTTACAGTGAAACAACTTTTTCATTTTTGTTCGAGTAATCAGAACCGTAAGCATGAAAGGTTTTATTATAGCCTGGTTTTGTTTTTCTGTGGTAGTGCTGGTTCTCACTGTCGTTTCCTTGACAACAAATCGATGGATGTATGACAAGTCGCAACCGCTTTCTGTTGGTCTGTTTCAAATTTGCAGCAAGACATCATGCTCTCCGTCGCATGAACGAAGTGAGTTGAGTTTTGTTCGCTATTGTCATTTTTTCAGAGTTTATTGGCAAAAGCTTATCTTTAAAAAACTACAAAAAAACGATTATGATTTGAAATAAAATTTTTTTCCTTGAAGTACTGAAAAAAACAAACACAAAAAGAAAAAATTAGCACCACAAAAGTGGCTATTTCGTTAATTTTACCCGTTTCAAAACTTAAACTTCGTTTTGTCCATGATGTGACACCTGTTCTCTTTTTGTTAAAATGTTTGCAGTAACTCGTTGCTTTGTGTGAATCTAAAATTCAATCAACTAAAGCGACCTGCAATTGCAGGTTTTGTCTCATTCTGCTGTGAAATGGCCTGAAGTGGTAATGTAACCAAAATCAGGCAATTACTAGGGTATGGAAATACGATGCACGCTAACTAAAAAAATGCAACAAAGTTTTAAAAGCATTGCTTTTTCTAAGTTTCTAGGAAAGGCACCGAGACCTGAAGTTATTGTTACAAACATTATCGAATTCTGTAAGCAAACTCGGCTACAGGTATCTTGGGCTGAACATAAAAGGAACTTGCCACTACAACTGGTGAAAAAAAGTAGAAAAACTATTTTAAGACCTTGCACTTTTTGACAATCACTGAATAGGAAGACTTTTTGACAATCACTGAATAGGATATGAAAGCTTCGGGATCACAATTACGGAGGTCTTTCACTACTTTTTTTCTTGCTTCAGATTTAGGCATCACGCACCCACGCAGACCTTTTGAAACGATTTGTTTGAAATGAAACGATTTGTTCGAAAAAATTGTAATAGCATAGCAAGATTCGTTGTAGTGAGGATTAGTAACTTGAAGAATCGTCACTGAATTGATATTAGAATATACGTCTTTCATAACAAACTTTTCACTTGTGAAAAACATTTTTATTTTTAGAAAATTTTATGTTGATGGCTCTCCAATAAACACCGTAATAGAGCTATTACTGCAAATTTGCCTATTGGTGCGTGACCACAGGTGGCGGAAGCGGGGGGGGCGCATGGGCTTAGGCCCCCACTTTTTTCTGGGGATACCTGTCCCCCCACTTCTAAATTTTGAATTTTACCTAAATAAGTTTAAATAACGCAATTAGGATTGTGTCCATTGTTCGGTAAATCGTTTGATGAAAAAATAATGTGCAGGTATTTGACCGTATTTCAGCAATATTATTTGTAATATATTATTTGTAATTTGGCTGGATTTAGTAAATGTTTGGCAGAATACACCGTGCACCATCTGGTTACTCTGTTCGGCCTTGCTTACCGCATTGGTGTTGTCGAACAGTGTTGCCAGATTGTGCAACACTGCACCATTTTTGTAAAATGGTGTAATTTTTCAACCCCGTGTGTAGGAAAAATTTCGTGCCAAGCCATCGAGAAATTGGTGCAATTTGATGTAATTTCAAGCGTTTTAACACTATTCTAAATAGTTAAATTTTGCTCAATCTTTTGCACAAAATAACATATTTGACAGATAAATTTCAGTTGTATTTTTGTTTTGCCTTGGCAACACTAAAATTTTTGCATTCGCAACACAGTTGGCATATTTGCAGACAACTTGCCACATATGCTTTGTCTTGTCTTTGCATTCTGGTATCGGCAAGTGCTCGACGACACAGATGACGATGCCTTTGTAACTGAACTAAAACCATTCAAGAAGAAATCATCGTCTTTTGTACCTGATACCATTGAAACTGTACGTGATGTCAGCAAAGCTCTCACCCCTGCTCTGAGGCATTGGCATCGGAAGGATTTTTCCAGGGTGGGGGGGGGCATTAGCCAAATTTTCCACAGCTAACCAGAAAAAATTTTCCAGGGTGGGGCCAACAGTGGTGAAATTTCATTTTTTTTCTAAAAACTAAGACAAGGACCATTTTTGCAAAAATATAATAGAAAAATGGTAAATTTCAAAATCCAGAGAGCCATGCCCACCTGTCCCCGTTTCCGACGCCCATGCTCTGAGGGGAATTTACAGTACGGTACGACTTTTACCGCTGTACTTGACACAGAGCCGTCGCCACCGGGGGGCCAGTGGTGCTCGGCCTCCCATTTAAAATCTGTGCCTCCCATTTCATGTTTGGACCCCCGGTTGCTGCATACATCAAATATTGTATTTAAAAATGTGACCACGCTTGTGGTTTTTGGCCACCCCTGCTGCGAAATCTTGGCGACGGGCCTGATTTGACATGATAGTACCAATGTCAAATGCTACAGCAGAGCAGTCATTTTCGTGCCTTCGACGGCTGAAGAACTACTTCACGAACAAACTTAACCAAAAGCATTTGAACCACAGGATGTTTTTGCACGTTCACAAGCAGTTAATAGATCAGGTTGATGTCATAGCAACACTGCTAGAATTCATGTTTTGTGCATGTATTGTGTTTGTGTGCTTGCTTGTGAATGAATTTTGTGTAAGACTAAGAACAACTAGTTACATTTATGTGCTCAAGTCAGTGTAGCGTAGGTGTAGTGGAGATAGGGGTGGTTGAGGGCGTATAAAATATTGCATAAAATTGCTTGAACATGCTGAAAAACTTTAATGACGTCATTTCCAATGCTTGTGACGTCACAGTTTTCTATTCAAACCGCAAAAATTTTCCATAGTTTTTTGACGTCCCCGACCAGTTCCAAAATGGTTCCGCCATCCATGTGTGACACAACATAATACATGAGTTTCAAAAGAAAAAATTATTTTATATTTTGCGGGCATCACACATTTGATGGCATGTTGCACAAAGTTGTTTCAGCACACCGTGGTTTAGTTATTGTTTTTCCAAAACTGCCAAAAATAATTCACCTCCATAGGAAACTATGCTACAAAAAATTACAAGTTGCAATGTTAGTTTCTTGGTATTTACACAAAATTTGGTGTTGTACACATAACGCACCTAAATCACGAAGTAATTTTACAACCTTTGGCAAAGAATAACGCCTTTTTTTCTACTTGTGATAGATTTTCCAGCACGTAATTGGATAAAAAAGAAAATAAACTTGTCACAAACAGAAAGTTTGACTAAGTTGATCAAGAGATAATCTTCTTACGTTTGGTTCATTCTTATGCACAGATGTTCGGTTTCGAGGAATTGTCGAAACAACAGCAGCTTTTCTGATTATATCGGGGTTGTGCTCAGCGGTTACAATAATTTTACTTGCTATTCAAGGTTGCCAGCAACGTAAGGAATTGGTTTATCCAGCTGCTTTCACCGGACTACTCTCATGTAAGTGAATGTGTCAAGTTATGCTCTTTGATACAGCCTCAGTGAAATATTAAACGGAGAGGCCGGAGTTTTGCCTCTAGTTTGCTAGTCCCGTCACCACGTGGGGGTGCCCAGCTTATCTTTTCAAACAAAGCTACAAGTCCCCCAAATTGAAATGTGAAACATTATGAACCAGTGGAGTCTTAATCAAAATTTCAGAATGTCAAGCCAACCCGTACAAACGTAAAGCCTCCCTACTGAAGACTTTCTGGCGACGGTTCTGTAATTTGGACGAACATGTCACAAGTAATACTTACTGATGCTCACATGGCCTGCTCAGGTACTGTAGAAACTTTCATCTAAGTTCTAACGTAACATTGGCCAAATTAGTCCAAAATTTTCCCAATATTATCCAGGATTACAGAACGTTTAAGAAGCACATGAAGTTTTTCAACAACTCAGCAATTATTCTACAGTTCATTTTACCCGAAAAAAACGAACTTGTATTTCGAAAAAAACTTTTTTCTAAAACAAACTTAATTCCCCAAAAAACTTGTGGGAGGTAAGGAAACCAAAAAGGTATGAAGATGCAGAAATCCGCCAGTAGTCCTTACTGGCTGTTGGTAGAAAATCAAAATCATATTCTACTCGAAGCTTGCCGTTCTATATTGCAACAAAAGTAAATTAAGTTGTCGAGACATAGAAGTATGCTGTTCAGTTTTGAAATTTTCAGACACCTGAAGTGCTTAATGCTGAAATGGCCAAACGATTTAAGACAGTTTCATCACAAACAAGTTAAATGTTGCATAATACTGTGGCACCTACATGAAAAATTTGTTTTCACTGAAAAAATTCTTGTCACACATGATGTAATCCTGAGCAAATTTGTCAGACATGCTTTTGCTACACATGAAGTGACCATGACCACATTGGCCTTATCCTTTTGTTTTGTGAAAAGTAACCACGGGTGAAATGTTCCCTCTGCTCTAAAAATGCAAATGTTATACAGATTTCAAATGGACGGCTTGAGAGAAGGCATAAAAATTTGCTGCTGAAATAGCCATTTCTAAAAGTCACCTGTAGTCTGTAGGTATTTCAGAAATTAGGTTGAAAATTGGTTTTGACCAATTTGGCCCAGGGTACCTGAACAGGGCTTTGGATCATGCTATTTACCATTCAAACAAAAATAATCATTTCAACCTTTGTTTTAGTTCAGATGTTATGTGAGACGACTTTGTACTTCAATAATTTTAGATGAACGTAATGCAGCATTTACGGCAAGTTCACTTCATTATTAAAAAGAAGAAAATTCCTGGTTTTGTTGACCGGAAGGAGTTCGTTGTTTAATGTGGCGTGTATCCAACACCTCCAGATTCGTTGTTTGGTGTGTAATGCACAGGCACCGAGTTTGAAATTTCTACTGGAGTTCGCAATCCATGACGTCAAAAAATATGATGTCAAAACCTGCATTTATTGAGTCTTCTATTCCATATTTATCCGAAAAAATTTTCAATAAATTCCAGAATAATGTCTTACTATTTGTGAACAACGAACTGCTCAATCAAAAATTTAAAAATTAACGGGAGCGCCGCATCGCCGTACTTGGCGCCTATGGTGCAGTGAATCCCTTGCAATAACTCAAGAACTATCAAAAATAGGGCATGTAATTTAAGGAAGTGAAGTTATCGTTCCTGATCATCTTCTTCGCGTTGTAGTAAACACATAACCTGCAGCGCCTACAAGTAATGCGTACTAGACTGAATACCCCCAAGAGGCAGCACGACAACGTGGTTGGGATGGGACAAGTTACTTGACTGCAATTTCAACGGTTCGAGTGATTTCATGATATGTTGTATAGAGTGAGTTTGGCTTTCTGAATAAAACACGCTGAGAAACTGGTGGTTTTTGATGCTTAAGCGGATCAGCGTGAGGAAGATAATTAATTTTTATGTATCGTGTTTTCAGGTGTATTTCTACTCGTTAGTTGCGCCGTCTTCGCGGAAACATCGAGATCTTACCAACTATGGGGATTTAGCTACATATTAGCATGGATTGCGTTCGGCTGCAGTTTGATTGTACTTCCGCTCGTAGGAAGACTCCTCCATGCAAAGTTTTGCACTTAAGGAGTAACAAGGTGAAGGAGGGAATGCATGATCTACCTCAATAAAATACATCCGGCTTGACGTACAACCCAGTGGGATTCGCACCGTAGTAACGCGCTTCATGCAAGCTTTCTGTCCATGATGGAACGCCTTTTCCTTTGCTACCTTTAGAAATCATGTGCCCTCACCTATACTCTGGGCTGTCATAGATCCGGACTCAAATTAAGGACAACTTGGTAAAAAAGACAAAAGGAAGAGAAGTTGCTGAACGAAGTGTATTGTTGCGTAATGTCGTGCAGTTACCTCATTCATATTTTGCATTCGTTTTAGCTTGGATTCCAACGTTCCCTGTCTCAGTTTTTGCTGAAAGCACATACGTTCACCATGTGGCTGCATATTGTAACGTTAGTCAAACTGAATCATATGTAACAGTTCTCTAGATTCTAACTGACTCCCGATGGGGCAACCTAGGACTTAAAATAAGGATGCAAGTCAAAATAAAGACATTTTTTAGAAGTATAGAAAAAATTTCTAAGACACAGACCTTCAACATAACGAAACATCTTAGAAATAACGACGGTATGGCAGCCCTGTCTACACTACAAACAACTGCACTGAGATACTTTAATTAGAGCTAGCTGATGGCAATTTTCTCCTCGCAAATCTCGAATAAGGTATGTTTCGGAGAAAAACACAAACCTCAATGTTTTCCTCCAGGAGTACCCATGGCAATCAAGCCAAACCCAAATTCTGCGAAGGCGGCCCTCCGGGGTATGTTGTCCGTCATTTATCTGTGGACGCACACCTGGCTGTTCTTCATAATAATCACCGTGACTTTCCTGCTTTGAGCAGAAAAACGTGAGAACAGAACGATTATTATGCAATGGAGTTGAAATGAAATACTAAAGCGCAAGTCATCTTTGTTATTTGATGCTCAATAGAACACCACACCTCGGCCACATAGTGGAGCAAAATTCCACAATACCGTGTTAATTACATGAAAGAAACAACTGCTTCTTATTTGGCGACTCAAGTGGACCTACAAGGAATTAAAAAAACTAACCGAAGCATCTTCGGAAGAAACTAAAACGTGGAGATCTTGCAAAATCTTATTGGAAAAAACAATGCAAAAACTATGTTCATTTAAAGCCACGCTGACTGTTTGTGAAAGCAGTTCTACTTGTTTACATAAATCCGTCATTTTCGCTTTATGAAAAACGCAGCTTTTTATTGACAAAACTGTGAGTGAACCGAGCTGGTTGGTGTAATGAGTTTTACGTTGGAAAAACTTCGCGTGAGGCCGCGTTTCGCAACAGAAGCGCAGGCAAAGTTTTCCAGTGAAAAAAGTAAAAGGCTCTGCGTGTAAAGGAAAGACTTGACGTGTGCCTTCGTTGCCGCTTATATGCAGATGTTTCATCAGTAACATTTGCAATCTTCAGCGATTTCTGGCTTTTCGTGACGACGACACGTTTCGCAGCAACGTTTTCGAGCGAACGCTTGTGACGCAGCATTCCAGTCGTGACAAGGTTTCGTGCTACGAGGAGATGACCATTCGGCACCAGACCGAGTTTACAGCGGATGTCACAATCACTTTTGTGACGTAACAGCGAGAGCAAGGATTTACAGCCGTTTAAATATAACGCAGAAGCAGTGAAACTATTCCTGCTCTGACGAAATAACAGCTTGCCACATCGCTTCGTAACGGGTTAGCATTTTATCAAACGAGTCTAACGTCAGACCTGCAATCTCACAATAAAAGTACTTGAAAAAATCGCCGAAGCAAAGTTCAAAACCTTACAGTGGATGCGCTAGGAAGCTGAATTGCTGCTCTGTTTCAAATTAGCGCATGCTGCAGTATTCCAAACTGCTCTTTCCTACCGCATCGACTTAACACATGAGCAACAATGAAGCCAAACGCAGAATTTGTCAACATCTTGTCTTTCATCAGTATTTTTCCAGCCACGAACGCCGCTGAAACAACAGCCGAGCAAGAAGCCAAAGCAAGCACAAAGGAGACAAGCGTATTCAACTAGACCTGCGGTGAATTTACAAGAACAGTAAAGTACGAGCGTACATATGTTAAGACCGCAATGGTCACATAATCACTCACCAACGTTGATTCGGTAACAGAAGGCACTTGCATCAAACCTCACTCACTCGCGCGCACAGTACAATTACTCACCCGATGCGGGAGAAAGATTTTGTAATGGTTTCTGCACTGTAAAAGATTCTTTACGAACCCCATTCGCCCGGGGGCGTGCTCTGGCACAAAGAGGGGAAGGGCTGAGATGGCGAAAGCAGAACTGACTGTGTTCCGGTTTCCTCAAAACAGAAGTCAAAACACACGCTACATAGACCTTGCGCATAGCAAGATTCTATCGTGCATAGATTTTAGCTCTTTCTCGAAGTGCCTCGCTTTGCGTGGCCTGTTTTCGGCGATTAGACTGTTTTTCTCGGTTGCGCCTTCCTCAAACCCCCACTTCCACCGTAAAGCGATTGCTACTGAACAAAATTACACAGAGAAGAAAGTTGCAATAAAATGGACTAGCAAAACTACACAATCAAAGAAGGAAGTTACAATAAAATGGACTTGCACACAACGCAATATCACCAACGACACCGATACACACGCAAAGTATGCTTTTTCAGCGCGCCCGATCGGTAAACAGCAAGTTTAAAAGAAACGAAAATTTAAAACGAACGCAGTAATTAGCAACGCTTGGCAATGTTTATTTAAATTCGAAGGACATCAGTATCAACCTCGTGTACGGCTCAGGTCACAACCTGATGACAAGCTCAGTAACTTTCGACGCTTCGTGTATGAACATTCACTGGGCACTTAAATCACGCTACATGCTAACAAAGGAGGAAATGCACGACTATCACGTGTAATTGCGGGGAAATATGTGTAATCGCGCGCTACAAACATGCGTTGTCGCGGATCTACCAAGTATTCCAGAGCATTGCGTAGCCAAGCGTAGGTTAGGCCGTTTTGATTTCTGAGCAAATATCCAGGCAACCGCCAACCACGTCTTCACGCGCGAGATATCGTTTGCGTTAAAGCGTGCCGCGCATTTGACGCTTTGCATGCGCCATCTCAGAAAATCACAAAAAGGGCGACGGGGTCGTTTGTGAGTTACGAAGAGTAGTTTCTCGCCGGTTTCCACTTTCCTCCATGCAACGCGGCCGCCGGGCGACTTTGCCCAAAGACGCCATTTCCTTAGTTTATTTACAGACTGTAGAAAGCAAGAGAGTTTAGACCCGTGATTCTTAACCTTTTTTCATACCACGCCTCTCTGAAGTAATTGTCGTTTATTTCAAGCCCTCTCTGACATTAAATAAGCTGAAGAGAACACTTTCCCGTTGAAAAAACTTTCAACCATGTTGTAGGGCGCGTAAGGGCTCGCGCCCCCCTGGAGGCGTGCCTCCCCCTGGTTAAGAAGCACTGGCTTAGACCAAGGCTGCCCAACCCGCGACCCTGAGGTTAAGTGGCCCGCGATGTAGTAAGTTCGTAAGCAGACTTCTTTAAATTTTAGTATCTTGTTGTAGGCTCAAGTATATTTGCCATCAAAACACACCAAAACTATACCTGTTGTTTCTGTTATGGGCCTATCACCCAAAAACTTGTATAACAAACGCTTCGAAAATATGTCAATTTTTTAGATTTGGTTTACATCCATACAAGCTGCCAACACTGCGTGCAATCATAGGACTCACTGTCACCTCGTGTTATCGCATAAAACTTATCAAAATCAAGGGATTTGTTACGTCACAATAGCTTATTGTTACGTCACAAAACGTTTGTGGCCCGCGATAAATTTCCTCATGTGAAAGTGGCCCGCAACACCAAAAAGGTTGGGCAAGCCTGGCTGAGACGGACGCCTGATACTTTGATCGATTTCATTCGGGACAGAACATAGAAGAAAAGCGCACAGGAGCAAAACGCTCGCCAAGACTGAAGTGCAACGATCCGTCGCAAGGAAACGGAAATCGCACACGCGCCAAACATCGGGGGGGAATTGTCCCCTCAATTTTTTTTGACCTGCTTCAAATTTTCTTGTTCCTAGAAAAATTTGTTTCAAGCATATAATAAAAACAAACCTCTTGCTCCCCTAAAAATGTATTTTACCCCCAAACCTTAAATCCTGGCTACAGGCCCGGCGCCAAGACACAATCGATTTGATTTTCTTCTATCTAAAAGTTTTGCTACGTTTCGAAAACTTGCCAGCGAAGCTCCGTCAAACGGAGCAGAACGGTTTGTTCTGGAAAGTTCCGCGACAACAACAAACAGCTTGGCGCGGTACACGCAAAACCGGACGGGCACGATTGAAAACGCGATTAACAATGCACGTTTCACGTTGAAAGCGGAACCTCGAGGCTGTAATACCAGCGGCGTGACGTGGATAACGCGGCATCGGTCGAGGTCAAGAGCGGACGCAGTGGCGTGTAACAACGACAGTGACTTGAAGCAAGAAAACGCGAGAAAAATCGCTTTGTTGCATAACAAAGGATTGCTACGCTTGGTTGGATTGAGCCAATAGTCGTCGATGACATTTTGTGCGCTTGGCTGCTTCCACTGCGAACCGCACGGACGGAAAGACGGTCACGAGACCCTCGCAATCGTCTCCTTCGGGGATTACCCCAACCTTGGTGAGCTGGGTCATGATGCCAGGCTGCACCGAGGCTAGGTAGACATTCAGGTTGGACTTCTTCAGATCCTGACACACCTGAACAGCCGCAGAAAATTATGGTCTGCAGCTTACTCTTTAGTAGCGCAAAGTATAATAATAATTTTTCAGCTTAAAAAACAGAGATAAGCTATTTCTGAACGTCAGGATCGTTTTTTTTCGGCATCGCGTCTCGCGGAAGATGCTGGAAACGCACACAACATGACAACACAAAGGAACGACGATGCACGTCCAACCTGCAGACTCGGATGCCGGAACCAACAGCAAACTATCAAGACTCGTGCGTGAACCTTTCGCTAAGTTTACGTTACGTCAGAGTGAGATCAGTGCGCAATTTTCAACCAAAGGCAAAGCAGTGTTGCGTGGCGAGCATTTTTCAAATCGACCCTGTCCGAAGAATTTTCGCTTCTGTGGTAGCGCAGGGCGCGCAAATCTCGCGCGTGAACACCACGCGGCGTGCTTTTAGGCGTTGAGTGTGCACAGGAATTTCACAACGCGAAATATCCGCTCTAATCATACCAGGCCAGGCGTGATCAGAAAGACAACAGATCAGAAAAATCGGAAGGTTTATTTGCTTGACACTTTTGCGTATTAAAACGCCGTCAATCCGGTCCCGTCGCCACAGGAGGCCTTTGGGGGGATTTGACATTTTGTGGGCTTAGTACCCCGTACAAAGCTCCAAGGTCCCACCAAATTGAAATACGAAACAGTAGAAATCAGTAGAGTTTCATCAAATTTTCAGAACGTCAAGTCCCCCTACGCAAACGCAAAGCCCCCTGTTGAAGACTTTCTGGCGACGGTTCTGCCTTAACCCAGAAAACTTGGTTTAGCGTCTGCGAGCACCCTGAACTAACCTGTCGAACAGTATCCATTCCCATGACGTCGATGAAGGTCCAGCCCGAACAGTCGAAGACGATTGTGTGGAAACAATGACTGGGGTTGAAGCTGACGCTGGGCGAGGACTGCCTGCGCGCTTTCGTCGCCCGCCGATTTCCGTTAGGATGGGCGTCACGCGACGGCGCATGCGCAACAGTAAGGTGCTTCTCGCCAGCGCCACCGAGCGACTCGGCGTCGCTTGAATTCGGAACAGAAAAGGTGGTCTCCGTGACGTCAAACCGATTCGAGTGACGATTTACGACGTCACCTTTTCGACCGCCATTCGTTTTTGCGTGGCCCTCGGCGGCCTCCTGGTCGTCCTCACTTGTGTCCGGGCCCAAAAGTGACCGTTCCTGTTCGGTCCTATCACCCACGACTGCAAAATAAATGCACAATACAAAGCTAAGTGGGATGTCCGGGCCAAGACAGGCCACTGAAAATATGACAGACTGATTAATTTTGTCAAATTGCCTCCTTGGTAATGAGACTCGCATAACACCAGAGAATCGAAAGACGTTTAGAAGTCTACTCCAGCGATAATTGGATAACTTTTGTGAGATTTGGACTTTCGGTCTTCGTGTGAGCTTTTATTTTATTTTTCGTCAGAAACGTGCAAAAAAAAACAAACATCAACTTTTATTCTTGGTTGTTAAAAATGGTGTTGACTGATGCTGACACAATCTTGGAGCTCTGAAAGTGTGGCCTTAATTATAACCAGCACTGCTCTGTTAGTATGTTTTTGCTCCGCTCCGCACTTTTTCTCCCCACTTACCATTCGTGGCGACTGCGCCTGTGTTCTGCCAAGTTGGCTTCACAGCATTTCAGCATGAATACAGCAGTGGTTTCGCAACAGGGAAGATATTTTCAGGGAAATCTGCAACTTGCAATTGGCAGTGGAGGTGGTAAACTGGCAAACAGAGCTTTGATCAGTTTGACTGAATTTGCGGGAACAATAGCAGTTTTTTTAATGAAGCCTCAATAATGTTATTTCGTCGGGGCGGTTGCCCAAGGAGCGCTACGGCGAGTCACTTAGTGGCCCGTGGATCGAACACCTAACCTTCCAATTGCGAGCCGGACACTCTACCACTGAGCTAATCGCCACCCAGTTCATGTTAAGCTATGATAGTTTCGAAAAGGAAACTTAGAACCACCAGGTTCACGACATGTTAAGCAGCAAACCAGTAACACTCACCTTCACCGTCGCGCCCGCGCTGCTTTTGTCCTTCGTCGCACGTGTACTTCGTGTTCAGCGCCTCCGCCGTGAGGCGCTCGAGAGCCGACACGTTTCCGAAGAAAGGGGATTGCGGGAAACGGACGACCTTGACGCCGGGCACTTCCTGGGCCTGTGCATGGAAAGTCGGGAACATGGAAACGAACCGAAAAGCATTTGCTTTTTTAAACCAAAACAAACAAATCACTGTCTCGTTTTTATTGTCTCGCTGGCTTTCATTTTAAATGGCAAAGTCAGTCACGGGAAAAATTACGGTGAGTTACGGAAACTACCTCATTGGCTTGAACAGGCCCGCAACCATGTGGGGCGACCGGGCAATTGTCTCACCCCCACAGAAATATTCGTAAACATTTTAAAAGCAAAAGCTTTTGTAGCTATCAAGTCAAATAACAAGTGGCAATCATTTTATCGCGCCCCTCGAAATCGTCAGCTCGTTGCGGCCCTGGCCTTGAACACCACCACAAAGCTCGTCCAATGAGCGGCTGCCATGCTTGAGTGGAACCGTTGCGACTACAGCACCGAGGGGTTCCGCATACGAGTCCTACAAGCGACACTTGGGGGTGTTGATAAAGCAGCAATGGTCGGATTTTAGCTTTTCAGACGAGGGGTCAGACGCAAACGTAAGCGTGGAGTTGTTTTTTCACATTCCGAACAAACGATATCCTGTCCGTGAAGTGGGCGGGTCAGCTCAGCGGTTGGAAATATTAATTTTTCTGTTCGGTTTCGATACAGTGCAAGTGTCCGTTGAAACAGTGCAACTTCATTGTTGCTGCAAACGGTGTTTCCCCCATTTCACGAATAGGTCATAAGCACACGCATCTCTCTTTAAACAACCAAACACAACGACCACTTAGCCTGTATTGCGAACATGTAAACGCGAAAGCTGCAATACAACGCTTGCCATGTGACCAACAGGTGATGACGCACTAAGGCATGGCATTAAAGAAAACCATTTTTTCTGAAGCTGAAAGAAAAAAAAAATTTTTTTTTCATGACATCGCTGAAACGAAAAAAATGACTACCCGCGTAAAATTGACAAACCCCTACTTGCAACCAAGACGCAGTACATGCCAGATGTAGCGGAAAGATTGCGCTCTGAGCAAATACACTCGACGTTTAGTCGCGAGGCTACCACTTCTGACTGGTGACCTCAGTTGCGACAGATAGCGACGTCGTTCGCCATTGGCTGACGCAGTGAAGCGTGATAAAGTAATTTGTGCGACGCAAACATTTGCCGCGAAGGCAGAAAAAAAAACGGACCTTTTCGAATTTTTCGATGTCTCGGTAAATGTCAGTGTTGCCAAGCGCTCCCCGCACCGTGACTTGAGGCTTGTAAACGCGGAGGACGACAGTGACGAGGAGGCCCAGGACGCCGACGGCCAGGCCGAGGTCAACGCCCAGCAGGAGGACTGCTACGAAGGTTACGACCCAAACGACCTGCGGAAAGAAATGCCTTAAAGATAGCTCGCAAGGTACACTGATCAAGATGTTGGTGGCGCGGTTTAAAATGCGAGTCGTCAAGTAACTCGCCCCCACAAGCTGAGTTTTTTTCGGTGTTTTTTCGGTCATTGCCCAAATTTGTCTTGAAATGACCAAAAAAATGAAATCAATTCGGTCAAACTGCTTTTTTCCGTCATACAAAATGTCTTAAAACGAAGAAACGACAGGCTTTCAAGCTATTTGGGACAAACGACTAAAATGTCTCAGTGAAAAAAGCAACTCTACAAAGGCGATGGGTTTGAACCAATCAGGAGATCTTTTTAATAGGAAATCAATTTCACGCAGCGCTACGCATCCTGAGTCCTAAAACCTTATTCAAATAGAATTCAAATAAAGAAATGCCAAGTGATGCGACGCACGTTACAATTGCGGATATTTTAACGCATCATTCCGCAAGCTTCGCCGGCATCAGAAATGGTTGTTTTCTTGATCTTCACCGGTGAGGATTGAACTCAAGATATAATCGGTGCTAGACCAGAAACATTTTGAATTATAAAATCAAGCAGAAACGGTCAACATCGTAAGCATTAATGTACACTTTATTACTGCACCGCAAAGTTACTCCAAGTTTACAAAACTCTGTTTTGGTTCAGCAATTTGTAAAAAAAATATTAATAAAAGAAAGACACAAACTCCTGTCGCCTGAAAATTTGTTGAAGTTTTTAATTAATTGTTAACTGACTAAACCAACAGCCAATGACGCAAAACCCACGCTCAACGCGACCGTTAAGCGCTGCTTTAAAAGCGCCCAGGGTCGTTGCAGCAGCAAAGAGCAAACAAACCGAAGTGTTTGATCACTGTCACATAGCAGCAAACTTAACGCAGCGGGGTCGAAGTCAGCAGACAAGTCCTAGTCCATTCCACAGCCGGCGACACTGCGAATGCGACTGTGCTAGCGATGGTTAGTGGATGCTTAGTCCAAGCAATCAGCAAGGAGAACTCTGCGCAAAAACAGAGGGGAAAAGAAGGTAAAGCGCAACTTACGAAATCGGGTTTAGAAAGGTCCCAGAGCTTGGGCAGTTGGAGCACTTGTTTGAGCAAGCCGCGCAGGTTGACCAGGATGATCGACGACAGGCAGGCAACAGGCAGGGGCGACAGGTACTGACCAATCAGAAGCAGGACCAGGAGAATCACGACGCAGGAAACGAAGTCGGAGAACTGCACAGAACATATTGGAGGAGAAAACTGACACAACCTTTTGTGAAAAAAGTGCGAGCGTGAGGTGCAGTTCCTCTCGTGGCCTGTAAAGTATTTGCTTCGCGAAGCAGGTCTCGTTGTGATTTTTTAAAGTCGTTTCCGAAATATTCAGCACCGTTTTCACAGGAAATCGATTTCACTATAAGTCTACGCATCCTGACCCCTCAAAACTACAAGAAACAGCGTAAGAGGAAATCTTTAACGACTAGAGCAGGGGCAGAAAAAGCAAACAAACTTTACAGTGGAATGCACAAGTATAGAGGTTGCCTTTAAGTCGAAATTTTGACTAACTTGTTCTAGTGCGGGCCATTAAACGGTAAATGTTGAAAAAAGACACACAAAAGTCACTAACTAAAAATTCGATATGTTGCAAGGAAGGGATCAAACAATTAGGCAATGCAAATGTCAAAAAATTAAACAAGAATCATTTCACGCGAAGGAGGATCATTCTTTGAATGTTAATTTGTGCGCTTAGTTCATCAAGACATTTATGTTCCCAGCAGGGGCGTAACAAGAGGGGCACAATGCCCCAAGCGACGAAAAGTCCCAACAATGTTGCAAGCACTTTCTTCATTACAGTACATTTTCTTCCGAAAGACCTCAGGTTCGAACAAGGGGGCGCCAAACTTCTTTCTTGCGCCGACCGCCATCTAACCTCGGTACGCCCCTAGTTCCCAGAAATTCAAAAGTGCATTGTTCTACGAAAGTAACGCATAGGTGGTTCATTTAGAACGCCATGAAGCACTGCATTCTTCTTCTTCTTTTGAGCGAGTTCTCCTTTTATCCACTGCTTGGCCGCACTTTAGAACTCGGGTCAGGTGTTGAGCAGCCATTCACTTGTCTCATCGTCCAGAACCGTCAGGCCATGCAGTCCATGGGGAGGTCGATGGATTGGACATTGGAGGACAACATGGTCTACGGTTTGTTCTTCTCGGCCACACTCACAGGCCGCAGAGGAGACCATGTACCTTATTTGTACAAGCAGGAGCGGAAACGTCAGACACTGGTGCGGAGGCGGTTAACCCGGGCCCAAGGTCTTCTTGTGAGGGTCATTCCGGGGGATGGGTGCCGGTCTCGGGGATGAAAAATGCGGAGCCTTGTGGGGTTGTCCGTCCACTCCGCATTCCATTGGCAATCCGCCCAGTGCGCCGCGCGTATGTTGTTGTTGTCAGATAAACTGAAGAGATGTTGTGCGGCTGGTACAAATGGGTGTCTCGATTTGAGGCGCCGTGCATTTGCACACGACGAGCAGGTGAGTGCTGAGTGGAGCAGATGTCCACGCTCCATGGCACGGCGTATTAGAGACAGTGTGGCTCCATTGCGAAGAAGCTCAACAGGTTGGATGCCTGCGAGGATTGGAAGGTTCTCCTCTGGTGTAGGATGCAGGCATCCAGTCACAGTTCGCAAGGCGTCGTTGGGGCGGGGTCGATGAGGCAGTAATGAGCACTGCGGCACCAAACGGGCGCGCAGTACACTGCAGTTGAGTGCACAATGCTAGGGTGGCTATTCGCAGAGTTGTTGCTCCAGCACCCCAGCCGGAGCCAGCAAGCCGCATCAGGAGTGCGACGCGTGATGCCAGCTTCTTCTTGCAAAGTGACTCAAGGTCTCGGCGATACGTAAGCGACCTGTCCAATGTTACTCCGAGGTATTTGGGCTCGGAGCAGAAGGGCTGGGTGTCGTTGTTGTATTTGACTTTCAGCTCACGTTTAGCTTCCTTGTTGTTGAGGTGGAAGACTGCCGACACTGATTTTGTAGTGTTGAGCTTCAACTTCCAAGTCTGGAAGTATTCACTTACAGTTGCCATGTCTTAGGTCAGCACCCCTTCCACTGCCTGCCGCTCCCCATCAGCATGCATGATCGCTAGATCGTCAGCATGTATGCATACTTTCTGGAGATGGTGGTTGGCAGGTCAGAGATGTAGATGCTGAAGAGAAGAGGCGCCAGGACAGATCCCTTTGAGGCGTCGTAACCTGCTTCTTTTGCTGTTTCCGGTGGTGAGGGTGAAGCTGCGATTGCTCACCAACTCCGTGATCATGTGAACCATGTGTCTATCAGGCAGCAATTGCAGCAGCTTGCAAGCACTGCATAACGCCGAGGTAAGACTACTGTTTGGCCGATGCCATCACCCTTATCTTATTTGTCCTGAGCACCTCGGTGCGGCGTTCATTTCTTGGAAAGTTTGTTAATGGTTTGGCCAACGAACAAACTATTGATTGCATATCACACACATTCCCACTTTATTGCCGAAGTTTGCAAATGTAAGGCGAGGAAGTTTCATTTTTTGCCTGGATATGTGAAGCAGTTCAGACAATGGATTTGTTGTGTTTTCAGTGGCAACCACGAAGTCCACAGTGTTTGCAAGGCCCTGACAAACTTTTGGGTAATTTTTTGTCTGATTTAAAATGCAAGGTAAAGTACTTGTAATTTATTACTTTTTGTACAATTGTGATGGGTCATTTGTGGGTAATCATTGCCTTCTTACTTACGTTCAAGTTAGCAGGAGAGGAAAAGTGCAACCCAAACCTGTGAGTCATGCTTCTAATTGGTGTCATATATCGATAGTCAACTACTTTCCTTCCGCTGTGTGGTTTGCAAGGTCTTTGGTTAGTAATCCAAATAAACTTTAGTAGTTATGCAATGATCATCGTCAAGGAATTCTACTTCGTCCTTCTCAGCCGTGCAAGCTTGGCGAAACGTTGGAACTAATTCTGTCGAATGCTTTTATTAGCCTTTTCTCATGAGGTTGTCCACATTATGTCATCAGTGAATCTGCGGAAACGTTCCGCTTCATTTAGCATACTAGCAATGGGATGTAAGATGCATTGCACAAGAAGGGTGTGTCAATGAAACAAGATTGTCACCGGTTATAATTGCATTCGTTTCGTTATGTAATTGGTTTCCATATTGGGTAACAACGTCGTTAAAACGTTCTGCCAGAAAAACTAAAAATCCGCAAGAACTCTAGACCTGATACGATTTTAGTTGATGACAAAACCACCGCATACGTTGGCACGGTTTTAACAAACTTAAAGAACCTGACACCTTCGGTGTTGGACGCGAACTATGAACAATCTTCTGAACGAACCAAGAAACAGTTTGCGCAAACCTAAAGAACCGACAGAAAATAGATCAGCTCTGATTTGCCGTGCAGGTAAGGGCGGGAAAATTGTTATCCTTTATTACGAAGATTGCAGCGCCCTGATAATCAAAGAACTGCAACAGTTCAAAATGATGGATTTTCCGGTAGATAGATGCGGCGTTTACTTTTACCAAAACCGAATTAATTTAACGATATTTTTTTTATTGAATTCCGTACAGTTAGTGATCAACTGTAATTAAACGTAGGGACAATTCGTACCAAAAGGTCAACAGCGCATCAGCGAAAACTTTTCGATGCTATGCACCGGCATTTGTTAACCCGCTTTCCAAGGCACGCAAGCTGAACCCGTATCAGTGTTAAACGTTGATACCGAAGACATGCCAGTGGACTACGCTTGTTACAATTTGCTGGCAACATCAGCACCTCACGCATTTTTGCATTTTCAGAATTTATATTAAAATCTATTTGTGCTACTGTAACTTTGTAAAATCGTCCCAGATGAGTTTTGCCGTCAGTTTATTGCAAAGCTACTCGACTGGAAAGACCGCGAGGCCAAAAGGCGAGAAACTGAAATACCAAGGCCCGCGTTACATTGTGCCAGCTGGTGTGAAAGCACTTTATCTAACCTTGTGCAGAAAAACAGTGACTAAAACTCTTGAACATACCCTGAAGAAGCATTATCAAAGCCAACTTTACCACAAAATCACTGTTTTGAACTGAACAAAATTTGTTTCAGCAGCGTTGTCACCCAATGCAGCAAACAATTATATGCTCAAGCGAACGGAATTATAACCACGGTGATAATCACTCTGCTTCATTTGCAAACATTCCGATGCATTACATCCTTAAACCTATTGCTAGTGCGCTAATACGTAGTGGAGGTTTTCCTTAGGTACATCGATGACACAATTTGGATAACCACATCAGGAATGTATAATGATAGGGAGGTAGTCACTTCAGCATTTGCCCAAAGCCATTTGGAAGAAAAGCTGCGCAAATCTTGTACAGCTGACCAAACGGCCAAATAGAATTGCTCGACGTTTTGGATTCGTCGCTTGATACTTTGTAAAATCCACAGCGGAAGAAAGGCAGTTCACAAACGGTAAATCACACCAATCAAACGGGCCATTTAAGTCAATCTCAATCAGAGGACCAATAAGATCGAGGCAACTCAACCCATAGAAAAAAAATTGCCTCACAAGCCCAAATCGATTTTTGCCCTTTGAGTAGCCCAATTAGGCAAGTAAACGTTCGGCCATAACTCGTTACCTGATAGAGCTAGAGAGCTGTTCAAACCTTCGAAAAATGAGGAGTCTTCTAGTTTCGATTTAAACAACAAGTAAACAGAAAATACGTTTAAACAAGTAAATAGAAAATATGTTGTCACGCAACAACGTGATGAACCGGTTGAACCCTCTCTGTCACCCAAATATATTTCATTACAACCACCGTATTTGGGTTCTATATCTAATAACATACGACAGGAACTCAGCAGCTTTATAAGACACAAGGCTGTAGTGAACGTGAAGCTACGT
>JGI24021J15306_10001257_pt1 | contig 24152 bp, 16 predicted proteins | sample Ectturendosymbi1_FD_15306 | JGI IMG/M metagenome (IMG submission 15306) | reverse complement strand
CAGCAATCTATGACGTGACAATGGTGTTCTGTGTTGCAGCAATCTATGACGTGACAATGGTGTTCTGTGTTGCAGCAATCTGTGTCGTGCGGAAAACTACCTTCGACTCATCGTTGTTCGAGAATTCGAACTGCCGGATGACGTAACGGATTTATTACGAAGACCACTGCTCTACTATGACGTATGCGAAGCGACGCAGGACGAGAAATCCGGAAGTGACGTCGCTGCGTCGGCAGCGCCGCGTCGTTTGCAGAAGTTGTTCGACCGGAAGAAGAGCGTTCCTCGGAAGTCGCGCGCATTCCCAGATCATCTGGATTTGACTGGAAGTTGGGAGAGCAGGTTGCCGCTCGCCAAGGACTTCCCCCTCACCAGTAGCAGCAGCGATCAGTCGCTGGACAGTGGGGAGGAGTGGCCGTTCCCGTACTGTGGGGCGAGCATGAGGGGGAGGCAGCAGCCTGGAAGTTCGTTCTGGGACAGCGACTCCTCCATGACTGAGGTGTCCCAAGTGAAGAAAGCTTGTGTCCCGGATGTTGCCGCATCAGCCGATTCCACTCTGAACTCGCGAATGAGTAGTTCGAGTAGCAACTCGTCCCAGTTTTCTTTTGTTGACGAAACTATTAATACTCGGCCTAGCTCGACCAATCGACGCACTCTCTCCTACTCGCATTACCTGAGTTTGCATCGAGCTCGACCGAGATTAACTCAGTCTGACAGCTCGAGTTCACCCATCACTACTCGATCGCTGAATCACCCTGTCCCTGAACTCGTTCTCGACGGAACTCGACCAACTCGCGACCATCCTACAAGCCCTGATATTTTCCCTGCCGATACTCACGTGACCTCACCGTCAGCCAGTGAGAGTGCAGCAAGCACTCACGTGGCTAGTACGTCATTAGATAGCTGGAGTGCAGGCAAGGAGACTTGTCTGTGATTTTGTCGCTTGCTGCTGAGGTCAGTTTAAAGTTTAGATCATTAGGAATAATTTGAACACTTCTCCATTGCGCCGTCTGTCAAGGAGATTCATTCCTTTCTCATTAACTGGTCAAGATGTTACAGATTTAAAGTTGAAAAGCGATGAGAAGTAAAAAACTGCAAAAGGTTTTCAAACACTTGTTGGCTGCTCTCGGTAAAAACTTTTTTTGTATATTCATACATTTTTTGCAAACCTGTCAGACGCCATCTTAATTAGTCTCCACAATAACGTTTTCAAACTGCTCAATCGTTATTCAAACGAAGCTTTGCATTCTTCCAATATTTTCCAAGTTTTAAATAATTCTCCCAGTTGGGACAGATTGAATTGAAGCATTGACCCGTTTCGATCTGGTTTACCCCGAAAACCTTCCGGGGTAAGAAATGTGCTGCATACTTCACAGAAGCGCAGGCACACTTTCCTGTGTTTAATTGCGGGGAAGAACAACTGGCCACGGCGCGAACCGGCTTCAACCGTTCAACCGCGTAGATCTGCAATAACCACCTCGCTCTCAATAGATATTTGTCACAACTGCGATGACCCCATTCACGGCTTCAAACCCTCCACCCATGGTCGTTGTAAGAGGTTGGCAGGGGGGCTTTAGCTCCCCCTGGATTTTGATTTTGTGCTGTTAACTTTTCAGTAGAAAATAAGTATTTCAGTTCCTGTGTCGGTGAAATGACGCGTTGCCCCCTCCCTGGAAAGTCCTTCCGTCGCTCATGCTTCCCACGATAGATCCCCCACTCATCCGTTCTGTTTGACGCGATATGTTATTCATGCAATTATGACGTCACAGTTGTCTTTCTTGATTCTGTACTTATTGTTACGACAGTGAACACGCATCGTTGACGAAAAAATGTTTATTTTTTTTATTTTGTTGTTTCAATACAAGCGAATAAACCATCCCTGTTATAGAATCGAAAAACGGACTCGGATGAAGTGAGCTTTGAAAAAAGTGTTTGAGTTTGTCTTTTATTATAATGCATGGGTTGGAGAAGTTCGCAACATTATTTTTAAAGGGTGCTTGATTTTGCTTCTTGAAGTGAATCAGACAAAAAAACACATTTTTGTGGAAGAAATGCAAAAACAGTTTAACGTTTAGAGATATTTTCGCATTCCAGTCAAAGTTTGTTCAAAGATGCTGAGTAGCAGGTTTGTCGAGTGGGGGAATATTTCAGGTTGTCGACAAATCAACTCTGTTTGTTGACGTTACCCCATATGCATAGGCGTAGCCAGGGGGTATATCACCTCCAAAAAATTTGTAAGACTGTATAGTAATTTTGTGCTTTAAGAGGCGGCAACCCAAACAAAACGCTGTCGTTCGCCTAAAATCAAACATTTTGGGCTGGTTACGCCTCTGCGTTTCTCCCCAGACATTCCGTGTCGTCTCTTTGTTATGATATACTGTTCTAAGAAACATTGTGAAGTATCAAAGGGGCCATTTCCCCTACATTTCTATTATATCTTGTTTTCTGTTTCGAGAGGTATTGCCCCAAACCAAATACTATTGCTCACTTAAAGTCAAAATATTTGGCCCCTTCCAAAATTTTGTGCTGCCTGCGCTTCTGTGAAGTATACAGCACATTTCTCAGCGTCAAGATAAACCTGCCCTCAGCAATACTGGAGGTTTTATTGGGAAGCTTCAAAAAATATTTTGCAAAATTTAGCAGATTTCCGGAGATGGATCTTCATCAATTCATGGGATTTTCCAAAAGTCACGCGCAGTGTCCCCCACGCGTGGGGTGACTCAGTTGGTCACATGATCCCACCAAGTGTTCTGAAATCTTCAGTGAATCATCGACTTTCACTGCGATATTTTCAGCTGCACGTGACGCACGCTCCGGGGCATTTCAAGGTCTCGTGCTTCATGAGAAGCCAATAACACTCCCAGAAGTCTCCGGAACCACACCTTTCGCTCACAGCCTCTCGTATTTACGCATTGACTAATCGCAGGTTTTGTTTCTTCGTAGTGGGAACGAACTGAGATTTCGACACCTTTGTTCATCACCGAATTAAAACTTTTCTTCAATGTTTAACGCCGACAATGGTTTGTTTTCCTCCTATATTTTGTGATAAAACAGACGACATGTGGTTTTAATTATGATGGGTATGTACCGGGCATTTTATCTTAAGAATAACGATAATAATCGGACAAATTTTATGGTAGGTCACATTTGATTTCTTTTGTTTGTTCTTTACAGCAAAAGTGAATGTCGCAACGAAGTTTCTGATCAAATGCAAGTCTTGGCCATCTAACCCCTAAACCATCTGCTGCACGCTGCCCCCAGACGAATGTGGGCTCAATTTGCTTTTACTTTAAGACAAACGTCCCAGTGCATGGCCATCAAGTTTCTGGACAACAACAAACTTTATGTAAAGTCGAGTTAACTTTGAAAAACAAACGCGGTTTAAGTTGCAGTAAAAATGCGTCATGGGGGCCGTGTGGAATATTCATCGGATTGTTTGACATTATTTTATGAAACGTATGTTTCCTGATTCTTTGCTTAAATTCTTAGGATTTAAAAGGAACACCAAAAACCGGTATTTGGGATTTCCTGGTTTCTGGACAAACTCTGATCATTACTCATACTCTAATCAGATGCACAACCTGTAAACATGAACAAGAAAACCTTCCTGTTTGGGAGACGCTACACTTCCGTTCGGTTGTGGATAAAATGTCAAATATAAATAAATACGTTGTCTTCTCTTTGTCTAACGCGATATCATGTGCAACTTCTTTGTTATTCTCTGCAATTATGCAGAATTTGCTTTTTCCAACAAGAATCAGTAGTTTAAGGGTTTTTGGTTTGAGTTTTCAATGGAAAAATTTCCACATTGTTAGAAAACAAAGCCTCGCAGAATGCACGTGACAAAAGGTATGAATGTCAAGATGTCGTGATTTGACGACGTAATGCACTGTACACGTTTGCGTTGAGGAGAACATGCGTGATTATGACGTGATCATGACGCTGCCGTAGTTCAGTGAATGACTTCGGTTGGTTTTAATTTCACTCCATGCTTGGATGTAACTATGAGACGAAGCCAACTGAATATTCGACGTTTCTCCGCGCCCGCGAAAGAAACGTAACAATGGCGTCTCTTCGTCGCTTGAGCCAGTTGTTCAAACCACTGCTTGCCCACACTAGATCTCGGGGCAGGTGTTGAGCAGCTATTCGATTGTCTCATCGTCCAGAACGGTCAGGCCGTGCAGTCCATGGGGAGGTTGATGGATTGGACATTGGAGGACAACATGGTTAAAGGTCCATCGTCACTCAAACATTTAATGGTTATTATTGGAACAAGCATCATCTACTGATCAAATAGCAATTTAAATTTGGACGTTCCATAATTTTACAATGCTTTTCTCACCCGATAGGAAACAGTGAGTTTTTACGTGAAACCGGTGTCTTTACCACTATGTTGAACAAGGATATTGAAATTGAAGACCACTCATGAAAGGATTGCCGCCATCAGCAGCTTTTTCGTGTTGCATTTAACAGCCTTTGAGGTAAGCGCGGGAGAAGCACAAACGCTTCGTCCAAACTGTTATCGACGTCTCGACTCACAGTCTTTTCCTCTTAAGTTTGACCTTCGCCGGAAAAAGAGACGGTGAACCTTTATCGAGACCATCGCGAGCGAGTAGCTGCGGGAAGTTCGGTCTCAAGTTTATGAATCATTCGCGACGGGAATTTCCTAAATGGCTCACCAGGTGCTGCGTTGCTGGCGGCTGAATCGAAAAAGGTTTTGAGTTGCTGCGAACGACAAACAAGATCTATTCATGAAGCAGGAAATTTTTTCGCACGGCGCCATCGGAAAACACTGTTCTCAGGATAGGTGTTGACATTTTTCAATAAACAATTTTTTTCATTTGTTTAAAAAGCTTCGTGTCTTTATTTCGCGACGACACGTGTTGGTCAAGATGGGGTTAAGATTGGAAACACAGCAACAACAAATATGTCTGCTGATTACATCTTTGACTCGACTTTCATAATGTCGTGTTGAGAAAATATCAACATCCGTAGTTCTTTATGTTCATAAAGCATATCCACGCAGTGTTTTACGGATACAAACAATCACGAATTGAAGTGTTTGGTCAAAAATTTTTGGATATTTTTTCGGCATGAGGTGCAACCGATTCTCAAATCATGTGACCAGTGAGTTTCTTATCATATTAACTGACTATGACGTTGACCAAAATAACTCGACCGTTACAGGAAGTACTTTCCCCTGCGGCCAGGCTTGAAGGTATATAAGAATGTCATTTTGAACCAGAGCTGCTCTTGCAGTTAGTTAAGTTTGAAGGATTGAAGTTACTTGAAGAATCAAAAAGGTAAATCTTGAAATATTTTAAATGACGACGCTTACAATTTTTACGTGTAAAGCAACGTCTTCGAATATAATTCGTCGATCAAAAATTTCATGAGCATTGATCCTGGGAACTAAAAATGCTCATTTGCTTGCGATACTTTCGTTAAAGTATCTTTCTTTGCATTATTTTTATTAGTTTGTTATTTTTTGCAGAGTCAAGAATAATTATGAAGATCGCTGTTTTGATTTTCTGTTTCACGTTATGCTTCTTGTCAAAGAAAACAGGTAACGGTATTGTTTTGCATGTCTGGAGTCAAACCTATCCGGATTTGTGTTGCTACGGCTACGTTACAACTCGATATTAACCTAAGCTGATCGGCGCTCTTACCTAACTACGGTCGCAAAGCCACCCTATGCATTTTAGTAGCACCAGCTGGGTCGTCAATGAAGCTAAAGAGTGACCAATCATGCGTGGAATGTGTAGATCCCTGACAACCCAAGCAAAGCATGGAGTGGGGCGATAGCAACACACCCTAGTTCTGAAGAAAAGTTTAATCATTTTTTCTGTTGAAGTTACAAATATCAGTATTTCGTGTTTATGAAAACAAGGCGCACAAGCAACTTGAGTAATACGTGGATGACGGCAGCGGTGCGTCGTGTATTATGAGTTACAGGTGCTTCTAAAATTTCGTTCGTATCAATGACAACGCATTTAGACGTTTCCGGGTTAAGACTCGTTCTACAAGAAAAGTTGTTACCACCTGGAAGATGTAGGAAATGTTTCACTTCTGTGTCACTAACAGTTTTCAATAAAGAGCATTACCCAAACATCGCAAAATGTCAAACAATTCAAGCCACAAATTCAAAAGCTATTCTGTTTTCCCAATAAAAGTGTTCACTTGAACTTTGCTCTTCTTCAATGAAATGCTTTCTTCACAAAAAATGGCGATTTGCTGATTTCTCTATATGTTTTTCTTTCTTGAATTTCATTAAACCTCATCTGTTTTTATCATCAGGCGCGAGTGAAAATCAAGAACATCGCTACAGAATGGCGATGCCATCACACATGAAGAAGCAGCTATGCCTTGATAACTGTGTTGTTCCGACAAAATGTTACAACGTCGCGGAGTTTTTCGCGTATGTCATGCGAAAGCCTGATGTTTGCCGCGACCAAGTTGAGAAAAGATGCGAAAATAATGGTTTGTTGCTTCAATAAAACTGATTATGTGAAGAACTAATGAAGGAAATGTTTCAGACCAACAGACTTTTTTTAGTATTTTGAATCCAAAAAGTTCTCCACATTTGGTGTTTATCGAAATGACCTTTTCGCAGTTGACACTGAGTCACACACCATGAAATCAGAGATCACATAACGGCCAATTCAGCCTGAACTGTTTAACGGTTATATATGTCTTTCATGTAGACCTGTACCATGTTGTTTGTTTAATGAATGTTTGATTGACTTAAAATTCACTCTCAATGTTACGTCTTAGGCCTCCACATTATGCAAAAGTTGACAAGTTGCTTCAAAATGGCGTTGGAAAATTTGACTGACTGCCAACCTCAGACAGATGAATACGTGAGTCGACAAGCTGCTTGTTCAGAATGTAAGAAGAATTGCTCTGCAGGTAAATTCTAACTTCTATGCTGGTAAAATATTTAGAAATAGGAAAATTAGCAATTTTTCTAAGTAAAGCAGATGTTAGAAAGTTTTTTACTTGAATGATTTTTGCCAACCAGAAAATGTTACGCCCGGTGGGTAAATTTTGAAAACTTCATCGGAGTAGATTATTTGGGAAAAGTAGCTTTAGTTTAAGTCATCACGCACGATTGTTTCTAGACAAAAATGATTTTGTAAAGCTGGCATTTAGTTAAAGTTAAGTATTAAGTTGAAAACAATTTGAGAAAGGACGTCTGTTTCCAGATTAAAAAATCGTTTAGTTTACTAACATGGATCCCCTCTCTTCATCCTTCTTATGATAAATTGGTTCAATTCTTTCAATTTACATTTTATCGTATTTTCTAGTGTTTTTGCGCAAAACTTCAGAATTATCCAATTTATTTCAAACAATTCCCGTTATTATTGTTATTATTTTTGTCACAGAAAGAACAACCGATGCAACAGCCTCATCTATTGAACCAGCTCCAGGTAAACCTGATTTTTAGTTTATGAAACAGTCGATTTTTCATCACATTTTCTGATACAGAAATGGTCAGGAAATGCAATATCTAACTATTCACTGCTTTTCAGAGGGTTCCGGAGAAGTCGATCAGAGAGTAAATACAGAAAAACCACAGGAAGTTGAATCCACAACAGCCACACCCTCCTTCACGAACGTGACAGAATGTGCGAATCATTGTGGGCAGTCAGAACGATGCAACTTGACAACTGGGACTGAAGGAATGCTGCAAGGTCAAACAGACGGCTGCAAACGATGTGTTCAGCGGAGATGCAAAAGTGAGTAATCTCAGACTTTATCTCAAACGCATATACTAATAACAACACTATGAAAGTTCATCCGTTGCTGTGTAGTTGAAGTTATGTTGTGGGATCAGGCGGAAGAAAAGCAAACACGTGTTTTGACAAACCGTTAGTGGCTCTTGAACACTTTTTGCTTGATTTACCCAGCGCAGGAAAGCCTTACCTTTCACACTGAGTTGTAACACAAAACAACTCATGCAAAAGCTACAGAATCGTAACCACAAACTGTGTGTCTTGAATATTGCGATGAGATAACAAGTGGTTTGGAAGTAGAACTGATCTGACTGGTTCACATATTTAGAATGTCTTGCTTCTCATTCAATCTTAAAAGGAAAGGGGAAGAGTGTATTGGGTTGTTGATTGAATCTTACCTTTTGTGATGTTGCTTGTTTTTCTCTTAATTTGCTATGATATCCATGTACTGAATGGTTGTTTTATACAAAACTTGTTTCTGAGATACTTTCTAAGATTTTCTAAGCAATATTAGAAACACCAACGCGAAAAACAATAGATTGAATGAAACGTTGATTTTTCGTTGTTTCTCTAATTATGGGTTTGAGAGACTTCAATTTACATTTGCAACGGTCGCTTTTTGTAGACGCGAACTGAGAATGCAGGAACTATGACATTTCAGCAGCACAAGCGATAAGAGATACGCGCTGGACCAGGTTCACTCTTTATTGCCTGTGCTGCACTGCGTCTTCCATTACTAGATCACTTCCTATTTTGACGCATCAACACATATTTTCTTCTGACCTCCCTGTATTTTTGAAAACAGATGCAAACGAACCTCCCGTGAATTGCAGCTCTTGCTTGAAGCTTGAAAAAATGTCTTGCTATGAAGAAGCCCTTGGTGGTTGTTGGAATTGCACCGAAGTGTCTGAAGATATTGAGGACAACTTGAAAAGATGTCAGGAATGCATGGGAGACTGCATTGAAGAATGTGAGATGCTGTTTATACAAAAAATTTCAGTTCTGTTTTATCCAAAGTTAATCTTGCTGTTTTAAGCATAGACTTTGCAAAGACCATTTTAGAATAAAAAGCTTCATATCATGCTGTTTTTTTTATCATAAAAATGTTTGTGGTTACCGTTCAATCAGATCATCTTGATCATTTTCAGATGGTGATTATGACGACAAGAACGATCGTGATGAACATGATGATGATCACACTATTCGTGATGAACATGATGACGATCACAATGATCGTGATGAAGAAGGTAACGACCGTGGAGATTCGATTGGATACAACATCTTTTCTTGGTTTGATGAAAAATGAAGCAACGGATTTCAAATGGAAGAAGTGGAGCGATGTTAAAGAGCTGCGATGTTCAATGAATTAAAACATGAACGTTTGTGGTGGCAATCCTTCCTTCCTTAACTTGAACTTAGATATTTAACTTCTGTTTATTGCTTCATCGCTCCAAAAAGAACTCTTTGTTTATTGTTTTCTTCATGATCGCAGCTCGAAAAAATAAACTTGAAAAATTGCTTGTTGCGCTTCTTTAATTTACAAAAGAACTTTCAAGGAAAAAGTTGGAAAATTTGTTGAACTTGATTTTAACAAATTCGTTGGCAACGAAGCACGTTTCATCACGGTCTTGACCATCAGATACTTTGCTTCAACGTCAAGTGTTTGAAGCCAGCAGGAAATTTATTCCGAGGGGGTTTGAGCTTCTTTACCGCGGCGTTTATAAAAAAACACGAATACAAGTGAATTATCATTCATTATTTGACAAACAAAAGTATTCCGCATTGCTTTTGCGGCTCATCAACAATTTTTCGGTAATGCGGATGCAGTAATGGATGCGCAAAGTGCTTCAGGAAAAAAGCGAGACTTAAACAAGACAAGAATGAACAAAAATTACAACTTTGTATATCATTAATTTCACAAGCTTAAAAATCGTAGTGAGTTTTGTTAGCTTCTTAGAGTCGTAGGGTTGAACCCGTTTATAAGAAATTAAAGAAAACGTAAAGCCTCGCAGAAATTTCGATGCACTTGTGCAGAGTGTCAGGAGTTCATTAAATGAAACCGCTCCATTAGATCACTTTTGTTCACAAACACGAAAATCCTAAGTTGGGATTTTAAAATTTCTATTCAACGAATTCTCTATTACCTCAAATAAAAAGTACCCAGAACAAGGCGGTCGCCAGGAGGACCCAGGATTCCAGTCCCTTTGCAATTGATTGGCTTCTGCTGGGAATGACTGATGACCCATTTTATTTGTTCTTCGCTGATAGTATTGCCATCATTTTTGCCTCGCACCATCCAAACTTGGTCACTCCCTTGGCCTGGAAATTATACTTTTTGATTCGTCAGCAATCAATTTTCATAAAAAGGATAAAAAATAATTTATAAGTGAACAGCAAAATCGTGCCTTTAAATGTCTGATTAATTATAAGTTACGTTCTCTAAGACTTTGATGAGAATCAAATGAAATGATACACGAATTTAATCTTCGCAGAAGCCGTATCAATTGGGGGATTTTGAAACTGTTTATGTTTTTGACAATTTTAATGAACTTCAAGCGACTGAAAAGCTGCCTGCTTCACAACCTGTGTTGTCGAAATGAAATGGTTCTTTAAACAAAGGTTACTTGACGTTCTGTGGTGGCAGTAATTAGTCTCTGTGCTTTTGTTAAGTGGTTTTCATGCAAACGTCAACAAAAAACACTATTAAACGAAAACATGAACATTTTGAGTGATCATCTTTGGTTTCACGAGATTGTGACAAGCATTTGCTATCCTGGAAATAAAACAATGCGTAAGAAGAAATAATAACTTTTCATCGCTGGTATCTCAAATATATTTCATATACTGGACTTCAAGCCAAAATATAAAAAGCGTAATTTTCCAATGAAGTTTAGCAATTACGATGGTTGCTGCGAGTAGCAGCCAGTTTGTTTTGGATCTATCTTAAATCGACTAGATGGCAAAAAGAACAAAGTCATGTTAAGACAAACTATGCTTTCCGTGAACTTTCTAAGAATAGCCAAGATTTTTTGGAAAACACCGTTGATGCCCTGAGGCGTGTTGCTGCAGTGGGGAGGAGCAGTGACTGGAGATTAACTGAAACGAAAACAGCTCGACATCATTTATTTCAGAAAAGCAGGTCGGCGGAGAGTGTTGAGCAAATCAGCAAGTGCGACTCCTGATGCCAAAGTGAGCGCTGTTATCTGATTATTATCTGCACTGCATTTTGGAATACAATTTTTTCAAGATGTGTTTCAGTTGTGGCAATGAAACAAATCTGAAATATGCGCGCAGCACTTTATGGTCACCAGTGATGAGAGATCCGTTACGAGTGTAATTGACCAAGAGTTGAATAGCGTTGTTTGTTCAGTTTTTTTATGCGCCAGCCTTCATGGGATGTACAGCAGGTAAGATAGCACCGTCAGAGTCTGCAACGCGCACCAGGCAAACCTTCGGTTATCCTGCACCCCATACATTCTGCTGCAACGCAGATTCTGAGCCACTTCCTCCGTGCAGAATAGCTGCATGTCCACAAGAGGAAAGGCTGTGCAAATACTGGTTCACATATTCAGTCAGAAACTTCCATCAAGTGGCGAGCAATCAGTCTAGTGAGGTTTCTGAGGCAAACAGAAGCGAGTATAAAAAGCATCCTGTACTATTTAAGCCTAAACGTTTACAACAACACCGAATGCACAGCAGCAAGTGTGAACGAAATGTCAGCTTTAATTTGCAATTTGCGACTGAGTGGCTACCCTCTAACTGCAAACAATCATAATCTGGTATGTCGCATTGACTCTTTCCAAAATATTTGAATTTCTACACCTACGTTGACCAGATGTGTTTCTCAGCACGAGTACTTGCTATTCCAACGGACAGAGTTTTGCGTTAGACGTGGAGCTGAAAAACGCTAACTAATGATTTTTAGGGGGTAAATCAGTAACACACTCTATATTGCGAACTGTTATGGGCCAGTAAGGGTTGTAAAGAAAAAATAGTGGTTATGTACTTTGCAAAACGCCCTGACTCCAATTTCTGTGTTTTCTTAAATAGAGTATTTCTCAGTAATTTGTGCGAAGATCGTTGGATTTTAGGTGTTTCACCCAAAACTTTTATTGCTGCTGTTGTGACTTCGAGACAACATCATGAATTTTTTTCAATTTACGACATTTCTTGGGCTTGTGTTGGTTCCAGCAGCAACGAGTGAGTGTTTGTTTACTTCGGCTTGTTGTGAAGGTGTCGATAATACATGTGGGTTTTAGTTAAAGTCTTTTCTGTAATCACTGTCTAATAAAGGTTTCCCACATGTGAGCTTCAAATTGTTTGTTATATCCAACCCAGGTGCCACGGGAGAAGCTCACTTTGCAAGTTTTTCTCCTAATAATGGGAGTAACGTTTATCTTGCCGAAATGAAATGCGTTGAAGAATGCATGGCTCCTGGGAAATGTTACAACTCCGGAGAGTTGGAAGCAATCGCAAAAATGATGAGCACTGAATCAACTAAATGTCAAACACATATGAAAAAGACTTGTGGAGTGTACGGTGAGTTTCATGCTGACTTAGTTTGTTGGACGTTTTGACCGATGTTGTTATTTATAATTCAGTAGATGCAGTGCGCTACCTTGTGGGCGGGGTAGTTCCCTCAAACACCGGACATCATCCGCTCATTGCCTTCGTTCTTGGCTTCACATTATTTACTGCGTGAAGTTACTTTTTTTGTGCTTCTTCATAGTCGGCAAACACCAATGTAGTTCGTGAAACTCAAATATACTAGGGTTTTTTAAGCTGTTTTAGGGACTGGTTCGGGTCCCTAGAATTTCAAATCGGGTCCCTAAAATCAGAGAAATCGAGTTCAAAAAAATCCTGATTTAGTAAACATTTGTGATGAGATTGTGTTTTGTGAAAAGCACAAGTCTTAATGTTGACATTGACATTGATTTACATTCATTCAACAGTATTCGTGTGTTGTGTATTTATTACTGGTGGTGTGTTGTGCATTGTTCTCGAAGCATTTCGCATCTGCTATAGCATCAAAAACCTCTGATGGGCACAAACACCGCAGCGTTTTGTCTCAACGTGGAATTCAACAACATTAAAACATTTCAGGGCAAGCTCACGATGAGCGGAGACTAGTTGAGTGCATGGCGTCATCTTTTGAAGCAATCGATGTTTGTCGACCAAAGACTGATGAACACAGGAATCGCTCAACAGCTTGTGATGAATGCAGAAAAAAATGCAAAGCAGGTGAGAAAGAAAGTTACGATTATGTTGCGGATTTTCGCAGGTCTGATTGCACAACGTTGTTGAAGTTTACGCTGTGCAAACTCCATAGAAACTTTATGTACGTTTCCTCAAAGTAACCACAGGATGTTGTACGAATACAACGTAAATTACCAACCTCATTGTATTAGTAGCTCTTCTTCAGCAATAAATTGTATTTTATGCACAGGAAAATTCTAACGTCACTGGAACGACTCTGAGAAAATTAACTTTTATTGCAAACTTATACTCCATTAACATGTCGTCCCCAAAATACTTCAGAACTTTTTGTCTAATGTTCCCGAAAAGTAAAAATGATACTAGATTTTTTATCCGAAAATATTTATGGAATATTATCATTTGAAATGGAGCGATGTGATATCATATCGAGCATTATGATAGTACCCCGGAAGCAAACAAAACTTTTAAGGTTTCCTGGTAACATTTCACGAATTCATCACTACAATCATAAGTTCTACCCCAAAATCTGTTTCTATAATTTTTGGGCGAAACGCGCTGAGGAAGACGTTTTAGGATTGTTTCCACATTGTATATAGAAAAATTTCATTTTTTTGTTTTTATAAAGCTACTGTACATTGATTAATACTATGTTAACCGCGTTTCTAAAAATTTCTAGGAAAACATGAACCAGAAGTTGTCCAAGAAGCAACAAAAGAGACAGGTAAAGAAAACAACACATGTGGAATTTAGAATCGAATAAAGCTGGCGAGGTTTCTAGGCAATATTGAAATTGATAACCACTGTTCATAACTAAACAATCATCAATAGGCGTAAGTTGAAGCTCACTTGCAGGTCGCAAACAAAAAGCCACGAAAGCAACGATGCCCACGATTTCAGAACTGATGATGGGTAAAGTCACGTGAATCGATTTTCTGCTAAAAATTGCTGACTGGCTCGATTTCCTCGCCTTCGTGGAGGCTAACTGCTCGGAGCCCAACTGGTTTTGAAGTAGCTAAAAGCTATTTGTTCAACAATAATAGTAAAGTCACTGCCTGAAGCTGATTGTTCATTTCATTAAGAACAAAGAACTTGTCGAGCTGACTGCGTCATGAACTATAATAGTCAGAGTTTCTGTTATGTGACGCTGATTATAAAATCTTATACTTGTCACAGTTGAAGGTTCTGCCGAAATTGAACCAAGAGCCGGTAGTTTAGCAACTCCGAGAACCGAACCCAGAACCTTCGCACCATTATTCACGAATGTGACGGAATGTGCCGACCACTGCGGCCAATCGGGCCAATGTAATCTAATAATGAGAACCGAAGCAATTTTGAAAGGTCAAACTAATCGCTGCAAGCAGTGTGTTCAGTGGAGGTGCAAAGGTAAGTATTAGTTTGGCTTCTACTTTCCAATTTATACAAATTTTGGAGCTAATTTTTTCAACGAAAAGCTTGAGTTGCAAAAATTCTGAAATTTTATTCGCTTCAAAATCTTTTGGGAAAGGTTGTGGTCTCTGTGTGGATATTATGCAACTTACGGCAAACATTTTGTTTTTCTTTGCGATAGATTGTTCTACATAACTTGTTTGGTTGAAAAAATTTGACTTGCGCATCATTTGATAATTTCCATAACGTTCATTGTTAATACCTTTGTTGTAGACCAGTGGTTTTCAACCTCTTTTTCCTTGATACCCACTTCCGGTTGGGACTGAACCATCATTTCCCACAACCTAGATTCAATTTAATGATTTGCACTGGTTCTGACGCTCTCGAAAAAAATAGAATATTGAAGATATAGACCAATTAGCCACTTGCGACCCGAGGTGGCCGGAGTCACTTTTCAGGACTCCGACTCGGCTCCTGTTAAAAATGTTCTGAATCCGGATCCGGAAATTTTTTGAATTTGAGAATCCGACTCCTGTTTAGAATGCCGCTACCATCGATGCAACAGAAATTCATAAATTTTTTCTTAAGAAATGACATTTATGAAGGCCACGCAGACTCCTGCTACTGCCGGAAATGACGAGCGACTCCAGATCCGGGTCCGTTTTTTCACAAAATTTTGACTCCGGGTCCGAAAAAAAAACGCAGAATCCATCCGGAGTCGACTCCGGATCCGGTGCCACCTCTGTCTGCAACCCCCCTTATCTGTCTGCAACCCCCCTTATCTGTCTGCAACCCCCCTTACCCCTTATCATACCCTACTAGTGGGTAATTTCCCACAGGGTTAAGAACTACTATTGTAGAAGCTGATTCTGGAAAGTCAATAAATAATTGGACCAAAAAGTGAAATCTTGATGTTGTTTTTCACCAACAATATAAATTTATATGTGTCTACTTTTCGGCCAAGCTCTAGTTTTTGATCGAAATATATTTAAGGATTGCTTCAAAATGTTTGGTTGCATTGCTTTCACACTTTACGAATTAAAAAACGAAAAAAATGCTGTTTTTAGGTAATCATGATTACATCATCACTTGCAACGTTTGCAAAAGATTGGAGAAGATGACGTGTTTCTCAAAAGCTTTAAGAGAATGCTGGACTTGTTCTGATGTTTCGGATCAAACTGCAGACAGATTGAAAACGTGCCATGGCTGCATGGATCAGTGTATTAAGCAATGTAAGGAATACAAATATCGGAAGTTCGCTGGTAACAGCTGGGAGCAATTTAACACATTTGATGATTCCGCTAAATGTAATAAAGGTGTAAGCAAGAATTTAGTAAAGTTTATCGAAAAAAATAAACGCCAAGCCCTGATAATAGCTACTATCGAGAAGCTTTGTCAAGAAGTTAAAGAAATAAAAATGCTTAAATAAGGCAAAGATTACCGAGAGCAGATCCAACACAATTGGATAAAAATTAACCAATTACAAGCACCTTGCTTTAAATAAGACGAAAAAGAAACTGAAAGCCCAACAAGGTCGTGCAACCAATGTGCACTTACTTTGTGATTGCCATGGAAACCCAGCAAATTCATGCTCCTGCGGTCATGGGTGTAGTGCTAAAGAAAGAGGTGTGGAAACGCCGTTTCCACACCAAACAAAAGGAAGACTGCACGAAGTAGTTCGAATGAAATGAGCATTCGCCAACAAGAATTTCCACACTGGATATTCCCATTTCACTTTAGACTTTTGACGAACAGTGCGAATCTGTGTGTCACTATCACATCTGTGAGATCGCAGCCATGTTTTAATGTTATCTAGTGCAAAAATATGTGGGACGCGTTCGCACCCCTCTGCACCCCTGCCTGTGGCAGACCTCTGGGGGTGGGACGTGAACATACAATGAGAAAAAACTGTTTGATAGATTGTTCGATTGTTTCTCATCGTTTTATCGTCGACCTTATTCTGAGGAATTTTCGATTCACACAAATTGAAATTGTCATCTTGTGGACTAAGAAATATTTCTTGCAACGTGTTTTATTGTTCTGATTATGAGTCATAAAACTGTACATTTGCTGCAGCAAACAAGCCAACGAACCTCATAACACAAATAGCACAAATCCAAGTGGCCTCGCGAAATATTACCAACGGTCAGAACTTTCTGTTTCGATCGCTTCACAGTTCAGTATCAAATCGATTCCAGAATAAAAAGTACGACGATTCAAAAACAGAGTAATTGCAGAGAGTTCGTTATTCGATGCGTGCATTGCCAGAAGAGAGCATTTGCTACATAGCAAGTGGTTTTCAAGTTCTGCAAAACTGCGATGCACGTAAGTTCGCCGGAGAGTTTCACGTCACAGATCATCCGTCAAGCGCAGTCTTGATGTCACAAAGCTTTCGCTGTGGTTTGCACAAGTTCATAGCGTTCAACATCGTCTCAAAGTCACAGATTGATTTACATATATTCATTACTTTCAGGGTTAAAATTGTAACAAACACCAACAAATTATTATATGTTGTGACCCTACGTCACAGTAGTCGCAATGTTTCAAATAATGACAAAAAATGAAACTTTCTTGCTGAACCAAAACATGACATGCGAAAACTATGGTAGTCACGTGGCAACTTGTGTGATATGCAATCAACCGTATGTTGGCAAAGAGAAAACAAATTTTCCAAAAGATATTCAGCGCACCAAAGTACTTGCAACAAACAGATAACAGGGATGATAGTTACCGAATGACCTTATCGTGTCACAACACAGTGTTCCTTAGCATTCTGCATCAACCAACTGTTTATGACTATTGCACTGTTACTTCGGTAAAACAACCCGGCTTTACTTTCTGGTTACTGTGAAGATAAATGGCTTTGCAACAGAAACGCACAAATTCATATTCAAAGAATGATCCACCCTCGTGTGAAATAATTCTTGTATCCTGTTTCTACCAATTGCGATGTTCACTGATATTTATCCCATTCCGCTTTGCCCGTTTTTTTGATCCCGTTTCTTACCACACATGTTTTTTATCGATCTTTGTGCCTTCCACCACGTTACCATTCAGAGACCCTCCTTAGTTAGAGCCCGTCAGTCAACCTTACGACATCAAGATTGTCTTTCTGTTTACACATTCCAGTGCCCATCATGGTTGAGCCACCACTGCGTTGCTCGCAGCTGTGTTCACGTTGCTCTGTCATTGGCGTCAGGTGGTTTTTATGCTTTAGTGAAAGCAATTATTTGAGAACAGCGTATTTTCAGTTTTTACTTGCTGCAGCGTGTGTTTTGATTCATTTTTGTATTGAGTTTGTTTGCTTCACCGAACCGAGCAAAAGTTTGTTTTAGCGAGCATGCGACTGCGCAACCATGCAGAGCGCCAGTGGAGCGTTTCAGGCGATAAAATGGCTGAGCGATATATACAAGATATTAAATTTGGAATGTTGCAAGTGCGCGAGAATGAGATTCCACTGCGCATATGGTCTGGTGGTGCTGCGCGGTTGCGCACCTTAGAGGAAAATTGTACATGGATTGCTTGTTGCAAACCTTCTGCAAACAATAATGTCATGTTGTCAGTTTCTATATAGTACTTGTGAAACTGGTTGCGATGTAGAAAATTTTTGGAAAGGAATGTATTCAATATTTTTTGACGTGTGCCACATGTAAGAGCTACAACGTTGAATCAATTTATAATTTTAATTGACGTCAAGATAGAAAGAATGCCAGTAACTTACAAGGCAAGAATAAGAAAAAAATTCAATTTAAAACTGTCGGGAATATTTACTTGCATCTTTCAGCCGCGAAAATCCCAATGTTTTCCAACTTTGCATTCTCTATTGTTTTACAGACGATGTTCAACCCACCCGCCGAACCGACTACGACCACCGAACAACTGAACTCCCCCGAGGCTTCTTCATCCTCCCATGGTGGTGGTTTGACGCTTAATTTGCTTCATTCGTCGAATGTTCAGTTGTAAATACATCGAATGCATATAATAGATGTGTGATGTGTTTCAACAGGTGTGTGGTTTGTTTCGGGTCACCTCCACAATCGACATGTGTTGCGAAGATAAACTCTTAATAAATCACACACGCCGAGTTAATTGGAACATGAATTGCAGTGTAACGTGTTAACACTAAAAAACTACTTTTGTGCAAAAAATGCGAATCATAAGCATTTCCTGCACAAGAATAACCATAATCGAGGATTTGCGAACTCTGAAGCACAAGCTCATGCAAACGCTGTTAAAAATATAAACTTAAGCAGAATAAACAAGTTAGTAGATTTTGTGCACTCTAGCATATACTGTTCTTTTCAATAGTTCTAGCGACAAACTGTGGTGATACTTTGATTGGAAGAAATAAAGAAACGAAAAATGAAATAAAAAATTGCAACAGTTAAGTTCATTTAATTTGGCGATAACTGGCACTGAAACGAGAAACAACAAATTATTGCGAGGACTCCAGGATATCGAAGGAACCGGAGGGGAGTCGAACCGATGCTCTTAACAGATGAATTAGCTTCGTTACTGCCCAGTTTCAACTCGAAGTGTTGCGTATACGTGGGGAAGTGGTGTCAGATTATCAACAGAGTTGCACAGGGAGTGCTCGGTCGCAACTGGTCTCTCTCGGTGGGTCAGGTACCCAGCATCTGGCAAGCTGTACGGCTGATGCATCATTTTCATTAAGGTGTGCCATTTGGGTGAGTCATGCAGTTCAGCCTCATGTCGCTGGATAAGAACGGCTGGAAACTGCTGATGTTGAGTGTGGTGAGGTGTAGCGTTTGAACCTCATCGTCAATCAGAAGTGATTCACGGGATCTGATGCGCTGCTCCTGCAAAACAAAAGACACCACCACCAGCAACACAAGAAAACAATTCACGTAAACACAAATAACCAAGCAAACAAGGCATAAGTGTAGAAGTCAGCAGGAATAAGTGCAAAAGAGGAAGACAGTAGGTTTGATACAAAAACAAGGAGCGACCCTGAAGCAAAAATGCTGTTTTACACTTCAACACCAGCAGGCTTGACATGCAGAGATAAGAATATCTTGTTATGTATTTTTCAAATGAAAATAGGTAAAGTTCATCCAGGGAGGTATCAACGTTGCTCCAAAGTCTGGGGCCAAGATTTTGTAAAATCATTTTCCATATTTGCTTAAGCCATCTTGCAGAAATATGCAACTCAGGTTGCATTAGTGAATTTGATTCAAGGGGGTTAACAGTCGGTTGCCGGAAGTGAATTTTATGCATCACCTTACATATCCGCAGGTAATATATGTCGTCTACAGTAATTTGAAGATATTGAGTCACATAGCTCTAATCATCCTGCTGCAGAATAAATTAAATCGTCGAAAACTTGTCTTTTCCCCCCCAGGTCGGGATTTCCCTAATTAATATTCTACCATTTCTGCTTAAGTACATGTGCAGATGGCTATAGACAATGCTAAAACAATATGATTGGACGGCACTATTATTCAAATAACATTTAATTTTGTAGAAAACCCCAACACTACGCGACATATTTGTTTCAAGGTTAGCTTTGTTGGTCTGATCAAGTCAGGGTCGTCGCCAGCGGGGGGGCCAGTGGTGCCCGGACCCCATTTGAAATCGGTGCCCCCCATTTCTCGTTTGGCCCCCCTGTTGCTGCATACATCCAATACTGTATTTTTAAAATGTTGCCCCCTTTCTGGTTTTGGGACCCTCCTTTTGGTTTTTGGCCTCCCCCTGCTGCTAAATCCCGGCGACGGGCCTGGATCAAATGAGCTTGTCGTCGATCTATGCCCCTAGCCTAGATATTTAGTGCAACTTGTTTGGGTTAAAGTAGTATTATTAATTTTTACGTCAAAAAGCATGAGGTCGGTTGGCTTTGAGACCTATAAGCAGGTACGAAGCCTTTGAATAGTTTGAAGACACTTTGCTAAAGCGCAACCATTCATCTAGTTTCTGTAACTCAGCATTAACTACAGGTACGCCTATGCTTTGTAACTCCATACCATTTTTGCATGAGATGGTTAAAAGGGTATCGTCAGCAAAAAGAGCAGGGGCGAATGTAGTTACGTTTGGTAAATCTTTGACACAAAGAGCAAGACGCCAAGTGAAGACCCTTGGAGGAACCCCTGCGTTATTTCAAGCGTAGGTGATCTGCAGTACCCAACTACGGTGTACTGCTGTCGTCCCTATAAGTAACTAGCCAGTAGTTTGAGAGGGAGTCTCTAATTCCAAAAACGTGACCATTACTTTCTACAGCAACATTTCATGATGTATGATTCTATGGCAATGGTACTCACATATTTTCAGCATGCGAGCTACTTATGATATGAACAAGTCAACATGATCTGCCTACGGCAAAAATCCAAAACATATGTTTATTAATGAATATGTTGAGAATCCTTTTAGCAATGTATGTTGATGTACGTTGCACGACCTCATAAGCCCACACTGCACAACGCAATTAACTATGCAAATTTTTTGTCAGAAGCGGACTTTACTCTAATGACATGCACAGAATGGAATCAGCCATACAGGGTGTTAATGTCATGCGATCTAACCACAGTACCTTTGAGATCAACTGATAGATCGTGTTCGACGTATTGAGCACCCCTCATCTAATGTATCGAGCGCTGTGGACAATCCGCAGAAGACAGCGGAAGGCACAAGTCCATTTTCACAATCTGAAATAAGTTTTCCTGCATGTCACAACCAGTGCCATAGCAGCCCAACTGTGACCCCCCCAAAAATGCTTACAGGAGCCCCCCCTTCCGGTGATTTCTAAAAAAAGATTTCGACGTTATGGCACATTCCACGGTCGAATGGCCTTCACAACAAAATATCCAAATTGTTATTTTTTCTTATTTCATTATTTTTTAGTTCCATTTGCGGACATAATTTCAGTAGAACAGTCGCCAGAAAGTTTTCTATTGGGGACTTCGTGTTTGTGCAGGGGGACTAGGCATTCTGAAAATGTACATTTAGCTCGCAACACAAATTGTGCGATTTAATTATAAAATTATCAGATATTCTCCCGCAAATATCCAGAGTAGGCTGGTATAGTTTGCAAATACCAATTTTTGAACGAGCTTAACAAAAGGAATTAGGTCTTAATCATTGGCAATTAATTAACGACGATTATTTAGAGAAACAAAAATTTGCAGGAAATCAGAATCGAGCTTATCGTTCAGTTGTGAATATACTGTTACCCAAGGAACAAACCTGAGGTCGATCAAAGCAATGCGCCGCGATCAGCGTTTTCTTTCATTAAAGCTTAAGTGAATTTTGCTTGAAAAGCATGTGCATCGCAATTTTAACTGGACGAAATACGCCTGCATAAACCTCCATAATATCTAGATTTTTATTCTGCTGGTGCATGGCACATGTTTACATTCATCACATTTTGAATTTCAAATAGGCTACAAATGTCAACAAATATAGACTAAGGCAGGGGTGGCCAAACTACGCCCCGCGGGCCGCATTCGGCCCGCCGACCAGTTTAGTCCGGGCCGCCAAATACTCTGCAGTTTTTTTGCAAGCGGCACGTTTACGGCTGTGGATAGCAGTGCAACAGCATTGGCTGCTGCATGTCACGTAAATTGCACTGTATCCGGACCTCCAGTGGCCAAGCAGTCAAGAATTCGGCCCTCGGGTCAAAACGTTTGGCCACCCCTGGGCCAAGGCCTACTGCGTGGACGCAACATGATTGACATCCATAATCCACTAACTGCACGACTCCAGGGTTGACAACTCTTCTTACAACGAATACACCAAATCTAGTCTAAAAATATACCAAATAGATACCAAATTTATCTGCAACCAAAAACTTAAGATTCCATGCTGGTTTTCCATACTTTTTTGCGACTTCACAGCTGCTGTTGAGCAGTGTCATCATAGAGAAGCTGCAAGCTCAATTTCTACTTTCCTAACTGCAGCAGTGACAGATTGATTAGCCCCTGGAAAATTTAATCTTCCAACAACTGCGACAGCATTTTCATTTCTTTTGTAGTCCACCGCATTCTTATGCTGTGTAATAGCTGCTTTGCGGATCGTAATTTTCTTTTTGCACAGTTTGCAAAAAGGACACGCCTGCAAGCACCAGCAAAATCTTGCTTTGCAAGCCATGCAAACTCTATTAGTCACTCTTCTATAAATCTTCTGCCACCCTCATACGCAACTTTCCAAACATTGAATGGATGCATTGGCTGACGTAAGACACTTACATACAGCTAAGTTTAGTTGCATTTCTCAGCTCTCTTCCAGTCTCGCTTTCCGCTTACTCAAAATGCACACTTACTCCCACGTTAAACAAAATCATGGAATTTTTTATATATAGTTTTGACAGTTTAACACCACTGTGATTTCTCTGTTCATGCTTTGCAATATAACAAATAATTTGGTGAAAAGTCTCAATCAAACCCTCCAAAAAAATTTTACCAAATATATATAAAAAAATTGCTTATACACTAAACAAAAAATTTGGATATCAAGCACTTTAATAATATCCCAAAATTTTAATTTTGAAATTTGGCATATGCATATATACCAGTTGATAACACTAGTTGGGACAAGCTTAGCAGTGATCTCTAAATATTAAGTTCTTCTAATAACACTATTAACTCCATCTTGCTGTTTGAACAGCATGCTGCGCAAATGTGTAACTTTGGTCGTAAGCACAAATCTTGCTTTTATGCAGTACAAAAACGACTTCCTGAGCTGGCCATAATACATTTTTCACAACAATCAGTACACAAATACGTTGATCAAGTGGAAGTCTGACTTCTGGACTTACACAACCAGGCATGCAGGCTAACTTCATATTCATTGCTCCAAGTAATGAATGCTGACGTTTCACGCTAAAGACGCAAATACATGTATTACCTCACAAACAGCGGGGAGACTTAGGGTTGCGAGGCGAAGCAAGGTTGAAAAGGGAGGCCCTCTGACGACGTCATCATACTCAGCCAACCGTGACCTTTTAATGAAGCCTGTAGGAAGGGGATATGCGGGCCACGCAAGGATACGTTCCTGAGACTACGACATGACTGACATAACAAATTGCAAATGGGTATTCATGATACACAACTTTAAAAACACTGAAAGTTGGGAAGACAAAGCAAGCAACACCTAAAAGTTAAGCAATAGCAAGTTGGCATCGTCCCCCATTTCTTCAGTTTTACAGTTGCTGTTGGGATCCCGTTTGAAAGCAAGGCATTTACAAATTACAGTTGCTATTGGGACCCCTTTGCAAGTGGCATGCTAGCACACCACATATGCTTTGGGGGGCCCTTTGAAAGCAGAGTACTTACATATCGCAGTTTCTTACATATCGCAGTTTCTTACATATCGCAGTTTCTTACATATCGCAGTTTCTTACATATCGCAGTTTCTTACATATCGCAGTTTCTTATTGGGACTGTGGAGATTCGTGTGTTGTTGCTTCGCTCTGAATATGTTTCTTCGCGGAACGTTGATTGCTGCCACGACAGGTTGAGGCAGTTGGCGTTTGTATTTCAAGGCGAGTGTTGAGCGAGCCTTCGTGTTGTTGTCGCTAATACGTGTTCTTGACATTGCTCTTTGTTTCTAGATAGTAACTGCAATTTTATGTTAATTAAAGCCTAGCGTACTAGAGTCGCGTCGCAGGTCAAATCGTGTCACAGGAACCCCTTAAATTTAGAGTACTTAACACATGACAGTTGCTGGTGTGGACTCCTTTGAAAGCAGAGTACTTACTTATGATCTGCTCCGGAGTATCATATGAGTGGATAATAAGTTTTTCACCAAAAACGAGGAATATTTTTGCGTGAAACACGTCGAGAGGTCCTGAAAAGGGGCTCGATC
>JGI24021J15306_10001252_pt1 | contig 24180 bp, 15 predicted proteins | sample Ectturendosymbi1_FD_15306 | JGI IMG/M metagenome (IMG submission 15306) | reverse complement strand
CAATGTTTTGAAAATCTCGGAGGGGCAAATGCCCCTCACCTGGTTGTGCGCCTGCGTCGAACCGTAGGGGTTCGATCGATCCCAGTTTATGAACTACTGGTCTAACCCATCTCATCAGTGCTTCGGTGACTCCTAGTGGCCAAGCGGTGGTTTGGAATGATTATAACAATTTTCAAAAAATCCTTCGACTAGTCCTTGTTCGAAACAGGATGGAGCTGTGAAATTTTGAGACATACCGTATTAAGACCTTTGCCATTTTAATAGTGTGAGATAAGTTTGCAGGTACTTTATGCTGCAATTGTGAGAATTTTGCTCACTAACTGCTAAGCACCGGATTTCAACTTGACTATGTTTAAGTTTCCCTGCAGTTTCGTTTGTCGATATGCAACCAATCACATTGCAATGGCAAAGTATTTTATACCTGCCACTATGGATTCAGCACTCCTCTCGATCGAAGCAACCGACGATCTGTGACAAAACTGACAAGCTACCAAGAACTAAACCGCCTGACGGAAATGTTGAGTCACGTTCGACTCAATGATCTATCAGTTGTAATCGGCCCTGCAAGCAACCTAGAAGTTGAATGGGTAAGCGTTTCTGGACATTGCAATAAAGAAGTCAAAAATTCACGTACTTATCAATATTGCTGTTTTGTAAAGTAGCACTTGTCACGGCACTAGACCCACATCGCGAGCTCTGGGGTCAAACCAGTACAGAGTTTTCTAACACGTTCTTGACAACGTTCCGCTTATTTTTACACCTCACAAGTTCCGTGGATCAACTATTCTGCAAACTGGCATTCCGCAAACAAGTGTTTACGGACACATGAAGGTTTGATCGATTTATTCTCATACCAGCTTTTCCTCACAGGAAGAACGCGGGAGCAACAGCGCGAGGGGGACTCGAAATACCAACTAAAGCATAGGTCTGATGCAGATCGTATCATCGAGATATTCACAAGCACTTGTGCAGGAAAGTTTCACGAGCAGATCGTGGTATTGATCCAAACAAGGCCGACCTTAAGCCGATTCAACCAATGCGGCTACATTGGGCCTCGCGCTTCAGGGGCCCCGCGCCATGGCGTTTGGAGTGGTTGTTCATTTTTGCCAGATGCTCCTTGCGCACGAGAATTGGAAAAAGGCTTATAAATATCATTGTTAAGAAATAATTATCTCGTTTGAATGAATGGTGCATTTCCTCTAATTATATCAAACGCTACCAAACGTGCTCAATTCTCATTCAGAGCGTTATATCTGCCCTCCACCACGTCCCACTCCTTATGCATAGAATGTGGTTGTTTCTAGTGCCAGCTGAAACTGAAGTAGACCTACAGCTACTGCAAACAACGTGTGTGTTGATTCAACTCGCAATGAACAGGTCAACACGAGTGTCTGTCGTATTAATTTTGATGGCAGGTCTGCTAACGTAGCGTTTTCAGTTCTCGAAAGATTCTTTTTCGGAAGTTTTGATTACTTGCTTGCTGGTCATCTGCCTTTTAACACAGGCTTACAGTTTTGCTTCAGAGAAGATTTTGACACAGACTAGACAACTTATTGTTTTATCAAAATAAAATTAATTGTACCACATTGAAACAAACGATAAAAGATGAGAAGTTGGTAATCCTGCGGAGACCAAAAATCTCATCCAAAACCCTGGAAAAATTTTGTGAAGTGTTCGCACTTAAACTTGCCTGCTTTCTTTTGTCCACAAAATTGTTCGGCGTTATTTGTCGGTCCTGTAAGAACTTTTATAATTTGCTGCCCCACCAAACCTTTATTGTGATTTGGCTGTTTTTGAGCGCAAGTGGTAGAAAAACCACCACTTCAAAGTCCATGCAGGTTCATAAACGTTAAGGACACTAAAAGCTGCTCTGCAGCTAAACTAGGCAAGGCAAGAATTGTGAATGTCATCCAGCACACTCGTTCCTGTTTATCGATATATTCGGCGGCTATATGCCTCTGTTTTCATCAGTCACCCATGCGGATTATATATTGCGTTTGATAAATTATTATACAACTGTGACGTGGTAGTTGAAAATCTTTGTACATTGCATTTGTAATTCATAAAAAAACAGTGTGCATTCCACGTGCATGCATAATGAAGTATAATGAGTAAGTTCTATGACAAACGCGGGTTTTTGGGGAACTCTGGGCGGATGTATGGGTTCTTCTCTTGTGAAGTCTGCTTTTTCCTTGTATGTGTCATAAAATGGACAGTTGATCATGCGTTCAGACGAACCTTTATGCAAAAACGCGTCTGCGATTGTGGTTGTCGAAAGTGAGATAAGTAATCAGTTCATCTTAACAATTTTCTCTAAGTTAGCTGTTCTTCGACCGGAAGTGTCGTTCAACAAGAGCGAAGCAATTGCATTGCAAGTTCAATTCGCTTGTCAGTTCGGTTTGGATGACGTAACTTTCCACTTGCGCTCGCCGCTCCATTGCAGAACTTCCTTTACTACTTTCGGCTTGATTACGAGTGGTAGCGGTACACTGTCTAATGCCCACCACAGCAGCAGCATGCTATTAGTCATAAACATGACCGTAGCTTGGGGACACATGAACGGCCGTAACGAGGGTGGGCAAGGGCGCGCAATTCCCCGGGTGCCGAATGACTGCGGGGGGCACCGAAAAGTCCCAACAATGTCACATGTACTTTCTTCAATACAGTACATTTGCTTTCGAAAGACCTCAGGTTCAAACATGGGGACGCCAAATTTGCTTCTTGCCCCAGGCGCCATCTAAACTCGTTACGCCCCTGGAGACATGAGCTATGCCCAGGCCCCATAAAAACTATTGTGTTATCATGCAGCCTATGTAGATCAACTCCAACAATTTGCCGTCTTTTTGATATTCATATAGTTGTTCTGTTAAAATATCTTCATAGAAAGGTCATATCACGGTTGACTGAGAATGGTGATGTAATAACACCACTGTTCAGAGCGGCCCCGTGCCTAGGTCTTGCATTAGGTCCCGGACCTAGCAGGTCCGGCCCTGATTTCATGCACTAATTTACTACAACAACCTGAAAAAGAAAAGAGGAATAATCAAAATAAAAAAGTTTATTCAAAGATTTGCGGGTTCTGATTTTTTTGGGCACCCTGTATTATTCAAACAGTACAGTGACGAAAGATAGAAACATTTGTCAAAAATGTTGAAGGTGAAAGGGCATGATTCATTTTCTGGTTTCGCTATATAACGGAAACACAGCGCATCCAGTGACGCAGTCCATTCTCATTTTCACTTTGAATGTAAACAACGGCATTCGCTTCCCCTTCTCAATGGAAGTGGCCTCAAAGAAATTACGTCGATGGATAGGACCTACTATATGTTGTAACACTGATGTGGTAAGTTTTTACAAAGTGAATGCGTACATCAAGATATCAAACTGCAGTGTGTACACTTTAAGCTATACAAATGACGGGCACAAGATAAACATTTTCTCAGTATTTTAAATCTGCGTCATGTTGTGAAAAATATTGCCACAATGAATTAAATGGACAGTGCTCACGAATTCAGAAAGGGTTTGTGTTAATTGAAAAAATGTGCATGTAATCGGTGTAATAGAAAGAGCAAAACTGTAAGCATTGCTGCAAGTACCTTTTCTATTTTTTTATTTCATTTTACAAAGATTCACCCCCTGATGGTTGTGTACAACATATCGCACGTTGCTCCCATGGCCAGCAATCCATCTTTCCTAGACACGGGAAAATTTCCCAATCTTATTCGATTAGGTCCTGACAGCAACTTCCAACTTCAGGTATGTTTCTTTCATTTCTGGCGTGGTGCTGTCAAAAAGTGCGTTCGCGTTTTTGATTGATTCTCTGATCGGGGCGATGTGTTGACAAAATCTCGTTACAGTATAAGACTGATGATTCAAAATCCTGAAAAACGCAAGAAAATACGTTTTCCTTATTATAAGCAATACGTTCAAACGTAAATTAAAGATAGTAAGCATATTTGTGAGGACAAGAAGTTTTTGGTTGATATTCTTCAGCTAATGAAACACCTGATCTTTTTGAATAATATGCCCAACCTTTCCCGTGTTTTCTGTTTTGTGAAACCTCTGAAACAACTAAAACTGAGGAAATCGTGCCAACATGATTTTACAAGCTTCGAATTCTGTGATTGTTTTTAATGCAATTCTCAAACTTAAAACCAACTTTAACCAAAAGATTTGTTGGCAACTGAGGAGAAATTATTTCCTTGTCTCCTCACCTTCTTTGGGTATGCACCCAATCAAAAAATTTTGCATTGAAAAAATAAAAACTATAAATAAAAAGCTGTCACTTTTCGTTTTTCAACTCTACAGGCAGTTATCAGCCTGTTGAAATTCTTTCGCTTTTCGGAAATGTCCATTGTTTCATCACATGATGAGCACGGACTGGCCATAATGGAAATATTTCGACGCGACTCGTACAGCACAAACTTATATGAACTGAGAGAAACCACAATGCTTCAGGTGCAGTACAGGCCTACCGCTTTTCTAGTATGAGCAACATTGATTGAAATTGGGTTTGCCTCGATGAACCTGTATTTTTATCATAATAAAAGCGTGCGCATTTTTGCTATTACCCTGAAATTCTTTTTTGATATGTTAGAAGGATATAATTAAAGCGTTGGTAACAAGGAACTCTAGCACGTTACACTGGTTAAAATTTCTATCATCTTGTGCCTAGGAAACAGTCTTCAAGAAGAGTAGCAGAGGATAAACAATAGTACTGTAGAACTATAGTAGCAAACGCAGCGATTGTTACTTGTCTCGCGCTTTTGGGATCCCGCGGTCCTTCGTGTTAAATTTGTTTATTGTCATGACTCGTATGTATGAAACTTTTTCAGTCCATGAAGTCACTATTTTGATAAATTTGTCATAAGATATTGAGCAAAGGTTGTCAATTGAACGTTTTCCATTAGCCTACTGTGAATCGAAAATTAACATATTTTGTAGTCAGTTGCAAAAGAGTGGGACAACTCGATGAATGAGGCCGAATTTCAGCAATTTCTACATACGAGTATTGCTGATTTAATTGTTACTAGCTTGACATAAGTGCTACAGTATTTGTTACACTAGCTTGACATATGTGCTAGAGCAGGGTTTCCCAACCCGAGTCCGCGGCCTCATTTGAGTCTGCGGAAGACTCTGGATGAGTCCGTAAACACTAGAGCAAACAAGTTTGCTTTTATGCCTTCACACAATGATAACTTTATCAATTTTATACAATCGACGTTTATGTTCGTACATCGATCAAATGTACCCATCCAGCATGAAAAATTAAAAAATTTTACTGTTCTACATGGCATTTATGCTTTTGAAGTAATGTGGTCGGTAGCTAAAGTGGAAAGTTGTCATCTATACAGCGCTTGGTTTTTGTTAAACGAAAGAAGGCATTTGCACATACCGACAACTACTTGAAACTTGGATTTACGTCAGTCGAAGTAAACGGTGAAATCCAGTCACGGTGCACGTTATACTTAGAAGTCTTTGTTCACGGGTCTCTCACAGAAGCTAAACTACGTCGGCATCTCGAGCAAAGATATGTAAAATACGTTGACAAAAACCTTGAGCTTTTTTAAAGAGAAAAAACACCAGGCGCCATGAAGTCGTAAGCCTACTGAAAGCAAAAGCGTTCTGTACTGCGGGAGAGAGCCTGGTCAAACCAGCAGCCAGGATAATGTGCAGTGATGCAGTAGCAACTAAGTTAGCTATGATTCTTTTGTGAAACAACACCACCAAGTGGCGCATCCAAGAACTTTCAACCCATATTCTGAAACAAACTGGGTATTGCTGCTGCGAATCGACGTGGCAATCTTATTTTAGAGTTGTGCTTTTTTTCGCTATCCCAGAAAATTTATTTTATGCCTATAGCGCCATTGTAGATAGTTTAGTGATAGTTTCTTTTTTTCTTGGGAAACATTATATTCCCCAGTATTATCGTTGACTAACATGCTACGCTTGTGCCACATTATGGTAATGGTTTGGTCAAGGTGGCTGATATTTTCGGTGTGATAAACCGTGTACCTGCAACTACGCCTGTACACAACGTTTTTTGTGACTCCACAGTTGCGCATATCCTAACTCCCTCGGTAAATTTGGCTTTCGGGCCTAAATCGGGCTTCAATTATAAAAATCGGGCTCCAGCCGTGTTCGGCCTGGTTTCAGGCTTCAAAATAAGGCCCTTTTACAACTCTGTGTGGGTATGTATGCAGGGGACAACAAGGGGAGATTGAAAGGATATATCCTCCACTCCACCCACCGACAGTAAAAATAGATTGAAATCATTGTGCAAAGTAGGCCACGCTAATTTTAAGCCAAGTTTTTGCTGGTAAGAGGATATCAATGGAGATTTTGGTACTGGTGTGGCTGCATGCATGATGCCCAGCAGGCCCGCAACCAGAGGGTGGCAATCGGGCAATTGCCTCCCCCGAAATTTTCACAAACGTATGTATTTGTTGGGTGCAGCACGAAGTTACATCATTTTGCCCCCCCAAAATATCAGTTGGTTGCGGCCCTGATGCCCAGTAACATTAAAAAGATTTGTAGCTTTTTTCAAAAAGGGAAATGTGCAAGGAAAATATTTATCGTCTTTGTAACGTTAAGCGACTTGAACAGGACATCAAATCGCGCTGTAACACACACTTATAAAATGCATGAAAACTGAATTGTTCCACTGTAAGAGTGATATGCACGTGCGACCAATGCGATTCAGCATTTTGTGCACTTCAACTGACAGCTTTGATAAAACCCAATTGATGTGTTCTACTATGTTGCTGTGCTTGTTTGCATCCAAATATGGTATTAATGGAAGCAGTTTGAACTACAGTACCGTGTCCAGCAACAAATTTAAGCATATTAAATATGTAAATCTTCTGCAAGGACAAAACATGATTAGTGTTGCTCTCAAAACACCTCTAGAAATAAGATTGGGAATCTGCATAAGTAAAACGTCACTTCTGCATCGATCCGATGACTACATTGGTTTCATTCCAAGCCAGGTTTTTTGAGGTGATTTAGGGACCCGATTCGGGACCCTTGAATTCAAAATAGGGTCCCTAGAATCAGAGAAAGTTATCATCGGGTTCCTAGTATCAGAGAAAATCGGGTCCCTACAGGTCCATACCGGGTACCTAACATTTTCCTTAAAAAAACCCTGTACCAAGCTGTCCCCCCACATTTTGCAACAAAATTACGCCCATGCTGACGACTACATGGAACAATTTCTCTTTCGCCGCCCCCTTTCCAAAAATACCACAAGAATTGTAATGTTTAAGAAGGTAGATTACTTTAGCAACATCAGCTTTCGTGAACTAACTGCATGTCTTTTTGTGCCGATGGTGCTTCCGCCATGATGAAAACCAAAAAATGTTCATGAATTTCCGAAATAATTCTTGCTATATTTTTTGTGTTCTTTGACACGGACCGACCTTTCCCCCAAATATGTTTAGGTAGCTATTGAAAACGAAAAATATTTAGGTTGTTATTCTCTTCTTCACTGAGAATAAATTTGGAAGCGAAAGAAATTTAAGAAGATCTGACATTAGTTTCAAATGTGTTTAATCTGCTGTCAATCACATCAAATGCCATCCTTTACGCATTCGTTAATTTGGTACTTTGTGTGGGAGACGGGGGCAGGCACAGTAGGCGTTTGTTTCATTTGAACATCCGTTGGCTATCATGAAGAAACATGCTGGGGAGAGTGGCCCAGGCAGTGACACCGATGCTTTAGAAGAGAATCATAACTTTCCTTAACGATTTAAAGACAGCAAGTGGATTGCCAAATAGCTTTCCCTACGTGATTTTTTAGACGTTTGAACTAGCGAAGCATCTCCATGCAAAGAAATGACAAAATATTTTTAGATGTGTCCAAGACATCGTCGCGTTTAAAGGTATAATACAGTTGTGGATCCCTTGAATTGAAAGTAGAAAAATAGTTGCTTTTCTGGCATTAAACGCATCTGCAGAAGAGTTAGAAACTGATTCACGCTGCGTTCGTTAAATCTTTCTTGACCACCTTACTACATCTCTCCGAGATGGGTAGATATGTCCCTTCTCACAATTACAGCTAAACATTTAACTGGTTTTGAGGTGCCAGACCTTCAGGTTCATTGTGAAATAGATTGCATTGCTGAACAGCTGATTGAGCTGCAAGTCGACAGATGTGGAGCCTCTGACTCACTTTTGAGTGGATGTCCAATCAACGGAACCAAATCTCTCTGATCTGTGTCGGCAGGCAGCAAAAACCCTTTTGCTTTTTCCAACTACGTACCGTTGTGAAGCTGTTTTTTAACGATGTAACTAATTTTATAACCAAGCACAGAAACCAACATCAACCAGAAGACGACATCAGGTGTGCGTTAATGACCATAGGCCAATATTTCGACAATCTTGTGAAACAAACTTAGAGACATGGTTCACATTGAAATTTGTGAATGTCGGCGATAAATGAAATCTGCTAAAATTATTGTTTGCATTATTCTCGTAGTCTTAGTCTATCTTGAGTCCGTGAAGGTTTATACTGGTCCGAACAAAGTCCGGGTCTTAAAAACACTGTGCTGCAGTGTTTGAAGAATTTTTAAAATGAAATTCTTGGTAAAGTTACTTTGAAAAATTTATTGTTTTAGAAATGATGAAATAGATTGCCTTTTCATCGATATCAATGCATGATTTTGTGAACGAATTGGTTTTATCCTATTAGAAACCTAGTAACGAAGTGGAAATTCAGAAGACTTTTCAGCAATTAAAGAAGTTCAAGCCGCACATGATTGTTCTGGCTTTGAACAAAGCCCAAGGCAAAGAAATTCTTGGAGAAGCGAGTATAGCTAATTTCACAACACCCCACGGCTGGTTGTGGCTTGTAATGGACTTCATGGCAACATGGTCCCCTGAGAAGAGTGCAATTTCAGGCAAATCGCACATTTTCAGAGGTGAACACTTGTCATATCTCATTAAAAGATGAAACGTTGCTGAAGTTTGTAGTTAGTTGTGCAAGATTTGTCTGGTGACACTGAGCGCATAGGTGTTATGCTTAATATTATTAAAGTTTATATGTAAGCCGGTATCGCGTCTCCAGGTTGTGATTTTGGAGTGCCAAGAGTAAAAGGAAAGAAGGAATCACTCTCACGAACATGCGTGTCGGAAGAAGTGGGTAGGGGAGGACAAGCCCCCATGGAGATTATTCTTTGATGTTTTGCTATTTAACTTTTGGTAGAAAAATGTTTTTCTCTTGGTACTGAGCTGGTGATATGAAATTTCACCACTGCTGCGCCCCCCTGGAAAAATGCTTCTGGCAACCACTTGGAAAAGTCCACTATTGTCACCCCCGGAAAAAAAACACTTAACCGCCCTTGTTCTGATGAACAAAAAGGAGATTCATCTGATTTTATGTGAGGGTCTTGGAATCAGCGACTCCCTACTGGCGATTCTCCCCATTCATATCCTGGTTCAAATGATCAAATTATCAGTTTCATGCGCTTTTACATTTATGCAAATTGTTTTCATTGTTTCACATTCAGACTATAACATTGCCTAGCGGATCTCTTAGTGGTAGAGGTACACCAAAGTCTGCATTTGTTTTTGCGTCTGTTAATTAAAATAAATGACAGATTTGTGTGGAAAGCGGATGTTCATGAAAAGAAAACAAGCTTGTTTCAAAAATTTTAAACAACCAATTAACGTAAAATTAGTTGAATTTTTTTAAACATCATTCGATGCAATGTTTATTTTGTTTTACTTTCGTGCATTCTAAGTGCTCATTCTCTGAAACTGCTTCCACCTTATGTCCACTCTCGCAAGGTGAAGTCAGTGTAACCTCATTTTGCACACTGAGCGCTTTCTCTCGAATTATAGTCCCTTTTTCACATTCTGAAAATACGAGAGCGCAATGAAACAAGCAACGACGACTGAAAATTTTGTTTGTCAATTCTCCCTTTACGTCCCGGGATTTTTCTGCCAAAACTCGTCAGCAAATTGAGCTAGAGAGCTGTTCAAACCCTCTAAAGATGCGGAAAGTCTTGAAGTTTCGATTTAAAAAATGTGGAAGTTTGAGATTTGAACTTTTTATGGGGCGCGACACAATTGGGGCTGGTTTAGGGTTTATTGGATGATATAATCGGGCCCCAATCCCAAGAGGCAATTTTTTGTTTCTTTTTTAACATAAAACTAAAGTAAAATGCGCAAATTCAGAGACCTTGATCGGCCTTCTAGCGTTTGTTGTTAGAAAGTTATGGTCGAAAAATTGAAAATTAATCAGCCAAGTCCCTAGGCACTCATTAGGGAATTAATTAATTAATTTCTTGTTTTTAGGGCATACGTTTTGAACCAGAAACGCTGGAAATTCGATCAAGGGCTTTAAAGACTTGTAATAAAGCCTAGCTTCCAATACAATTTTTAACCACGAATTCGGCTTGTTGAGTTGTTTCTCAGGGTCAATGAGGTCATCCAAAAAACGCAAAATCTATCCCAGTTATGACGTCTCCCACAAAAAAACAAAAATCCAAAACTTATCATTTTTGTCAAATCTAAACTACAAGACTTCCCAAATCTTCAGAGGGTTTGAACAGCTCGCTAGCTCAATCACCTGACGAGTTATGATGGTGCAAACGTGAGCGAATTTCAGCAAGAAAAGTGGCGTACGCGGGACTTAAAGGGTTCATAGCTTTGGCATTTCGACAGAGGCCAACTTAACCAATGTAGAATGCAAAACTCGGTTACCCGCGAAATGGCCAATTTACTTGATTGGCTAAGCGGGAACTGCGAACAAGTTCTAACTAAATATTTATAAAACAAGATTAATGTTAATCACGAATCAACATGTTAGCACAGATTCCTCTGAAATGAATGCAAACGGCAAACGTACTGAAAAAGCTGAGTTGCAACTACGTAGCTTGGGTAATTGTAGACGAAAAAATACATAGAAAGAGAATGTAATGTACATAATTAAAAAGTATGCCTTGAACAAGCACTTGTATGTTCTATTACAGCCTAAGAAGTTCACGAGTACAACAGGGAATTATTGCCTGTTGAAGAGCAGCTTCTTCATGCCACCTGCAGGCAATATCGGTTGTTTGAAATCGTGTGATGAGATGTTTGAACACATATGGAATTTCGACTCATCAAGTTACTAGCATTTATGAAACGCAGAAAGTTCTGCAACGAAAAGATATTTCCTGTCTTGAAGTGGAAAAATTCATGATTAGAATAAATACGTTTCAGCTACCGGCTACTTAAAAGTATTTTAAACTCGTCCTAGATGAACATCCCTCTTGTACGAGACAAACTAAAAGTCAGGAGTTTGCATTGCCTTAAGCAAACTCAGGTGCAAAAACTCAGAGGTTCAATGCATTAGATATCTGGTTAAAAATTCCTTCATAAAAAATAAACCACATTTGACACTTTTTCCAGACCAATATATAAATGTGCTACTCAGGTGCTAGAAAACATTTTAAGTATTCTTATCCAGGGGCGGATTAAGGTGGTATGAGGCCCCTGGCTGAAACTTAGAAAGGGGCCCCTTCTAACAATTAGACATTACACTTTTTTCACCAACTTAGGTTGACCCTAAATGGTTGGGACCCTGAATTAGCCCAGTCAGCCCCCCTTAATCCGCTACTGTTCTTACTTTGGTTGTTTTGGTGCGTTAAGCAAGTGTATTGAAACTATAGTTTCACGAGGTATTGTTGTCCATCTTACTTAGTTTGGATTTTGTTGCGTACACTGAAATTGGTCACATTAGACTCCCGTGCAAGTAGTGGGTTGCCTTTAATTTCCAATCGTAGTGCGAATCCTGTATCTACTGAGCAGTAAACGAATTTCCACTCTCATGCATGAATCACCGCATCGACTGAAAATGCATTTCTCAAACGCACGGTTGGACGCCTTGTTCTCAATCTGGTTAAGTTTTGTGACACACATTGTAGCGCTGCACTAGCCCATATCCAGTGATGCAGTGGGGCGGTAACGCGTGTGAAAAAGTTTTCTTAAACTATTTCTGGGTGTGTTTTCGTTTGTATTCTAATGAAGGTCAGTATTTCATTAAATCCTAATTTAAAAATAAGTTTGAAGTGCTGCTGAACATGGTACGATTTTTGGTTGTGTTCCTTAACATCTTTTTTAGCACAAAACTCCAGCCCATAACTGTCGTAACGCGTTTCCAACTTTAGATTTCACGAATGTTTACGATATATGAGAAAACTGCATCGCATTTTGCTTCCGTTAAAATACGAAAGCATTGCGCATATTAAACCTTATTCTTAGAGCAACGGACTTTCAAATTACTGTACTGTTCCCTTTACACTCTAGTCTAGGTAGATTCACCCTTCGCCACCTCCCATTCCCCCATACATTTAGCAAATCGGTGTGCTTGGAACCTGTCACAATACTACGCAACAGTGCTAACGCATTATTGCATAGCAACCCCATTACTGCATCAATGTTTTTTTCTTTTTTCTGGTTCCGCATGTCTGTGCTTGTGCTTCTTCAAAGTAACCACGTCAGCGCCATCGAAGGGTACTGTATGCTTCTTATTACCGCCACATATCTGTGTTCATGTCATTTCATGTATCTGTGTATTTCTTGTTATTGCCATGGATGCCTAGGTCTACTCCGTTGCGTGTGGCCGTGCAGACGTTGCACAGTACAATGCAATCTAATACGCCTTTTTGTTAAGCCCTCTCCTGAATGCAAGCATATGGAGTTTTCACAATGTATAAACACTGCTTTAATTGTTCGGTCAGGAACTCTGTTACTTTGAACAAGTATTTGCAGAACTTCTAGGCCTACGTCCTCGACACAATCCAAATAAACGATACGCGGCGCTGGAGAGTTCTTCACCCGAAGTGGGTTTTACAGCGAAGCGATACATCGACGGTTTGGATCTAGTCACTGATCGGTTACAGAGCAGTTGCCAAATGTCAAAGGTGAGTCAGAGATGCATCGTTATTTCGTCATACCTGACTTTGCGCAGTTTTGTGAAGTGGAGAACTGCCTGCATTTGCGCAAACTAATCTGATTGTAAAATTTGCACCTGAAACTCGGCCCTATGAAGTTCAGTGACGAAGCAAATATGTGTTTTGCATTAGGTGGCTGAGGTCAACCGTTTGTTCCTGACTTTTTTGACCGAAAACAGTACATCAAAACACCTTCTGCAAACCGTTGATGTTAAAACAATCGTTGATCGATGTTTGAGTTGCAAAAGCTAAACGAGAGTTGGTTTCGTGATTGGTTTATCTCGAAATACTAGACATTCAAAAAAAGAATTGTTCATTAAATGTTTCAGAAGTATGGGACTCGAAGTTTCCATGAAACAAGGAATGGAAATTTTTTATCTGGCACTTTAAGCGCTCAAAATCATTCAAATCTACCGGTGTTTTACGACGTCTTGCTGTCCTCCGAATCTGGTTGGTCAGTAATCGGAAACTGGACATCCAACTCAACGGATCCAGACAAACACTTGTTCATGGCGAAAGGCACCAAATCCATTCGTCCGGAAAACCGATTGAGAGTAACGACAGTTATGGAAAGCCCATTTTCCTACTTCGAAAGCAGTAATGAAACGGACCCCTCTAAATTGCAAGGATATGCAATTGATTTGCTTGAGGAGTTATGTAGACTGGAAGGTTTGGAATATGATTTGCAGCTGGTGAAAGATGGGCAGTATGGAATATTTAATGAAACAAGTGGCCAGTGGACTGGAATGATAGGAGAGGTTTCGAGAGGAGAGGCTGACATTGCTGTAGCTCCAATTACAGTGACAGCAGAGAGGGCGCAAGCAGTAGACTTTTTGCCATATTATTTAAGACTACAGTTAGATTTCATAGTAAAAGCAGCATTTGAAAGTAATTATAAATACAATCCCTACGCTTTCTTTAATCCATTTGATGTGAGCTTTTACGGCGCTTTACTTGTAACCATATTGGGTTTAAGCATTATTCTGCCCGCTCTGTCAACATTAAGTCCTTATGGAATTCGAGGAAGTTTTTTTCAATCATCCAAATATGACGAATGCAAAGAAGCTGATAAAGCTATTGCGAAAGCCAAGAACTATTCTGAGTTGAGCAAACGCCATCGGAAAATTATCAAAGAACGCCACGAGGCGCAGTGGAATATGGGTATTAACAACGCCATGTACTTTTTGTGGTCTGCCTTGTTCTGTCAATCACCAGAAAGGGTTCCGCAGTCTGTATCTGGAAAGATTGTGACCATAGCATGGTATTTTGCATCCACCATCATTGTTGCGTCATACACTGCTAATGTTGTGACGTCTGTGTCACTATACGCTCGAAACTTGAACAAAATAGATTCAGTTGCAGATTTGCTTCTGCGGCCTGATGTTGGGTACGGAACCGAAAAGGATTCGATTATTGAAGTCCTATTGAGAGACACACAAACAAGCACCGCTAGACAAATGTACCGAAACCTCATCAGTGGTAAGAGTCACCTGCATTACTTTGTGCCAAGCCAAACTGCTGGCATCGAAGCTGTGAAGCAGGGAAGATACGCTTTCATATACGATTCGATTGTTTTGGATTTGCATGCCGTTGAAAGTGAGTGCAAACTGAAGACTGTGCCTCTTGGTTTTGGATTCATCGACTATGCTGTGGTTGTTCGGAAGGTTTTTCCGATGTATGAAGCCTTGGCCAATCACACTCGCAAACTGAAAGAAAACGGATTTCTCGAAGCACTGTGGCTCAAGTATTTAGCCAGGTTAGAATACTGCGATAATGTTCACAAGGAGATATATTATGATAAATCAAGATCGTTGACCTATATTGACTTTGCCGGAGTATTCAACTTAGTAGCAGCTGGAATATTTACAGGATGCATTGTCTTGGTCATGGAATGGCTTGTTGCCGCATTTCATGACGTGAGCTCATCCCGGCCAAATAAGCCTGCCACAATGGGAGAAGCTTTGAAAATCAGGAAAACCAGGCTTTGTAACTATATTCACTTAAACTGGTTACCTGTTGACTGGATACTTCAAAAGTGGAAAACGCCACAGCCATCATCTGAAAAGTTTGCCAACACTTTACAAAGAGACGTTAGCATTATAATCGAAGATAAAAGCAATCAAGGCGAGGAACCGAGTTTGAGTGAAAGAAGCGACTCAGCAGCAGAACGATATTAAGGGGATGTGTCAGTCAAACCAACGTAGGTTTGCGCGCCTGTGATGCCAGATTTGTTTTTCATGGCGCAAAATATACCCATGCTTGTTATTATAACATTAGAAGATACTTTTGGCTGCCAATGTATAAATCGTAATCTTATCAACTATTGTTTCGCACGCCTTTGCTTCGCTAACGGTCATTCCCGATTTATTAGCCTTGGGTTGGGAACATTTTAATGTAAACCTTTAAGTCTTTCGTGGTCATCGGTTCTTTGTTAAGATGAAGATTTTGTTCGAAAATCAACGCAAAACTGCAACGTAATTTTTTGTTGGCTTTGTTCTTATCTTTTTGTTCGTTTTTTTTGCTAGTGCATATACTTATGGCAACACCGCAAAAGGTGACGTTTGTAGCTAAAGTTATCTACTAGTTTTCAAGCTTCAGAGCCGTGATCATGGGGAAAAAAATTCATTCCTCTCCTAAACGTTGCAAAAGATGGCAAAGTCACAGGTTAATCCTATTTTGTGACTAGAATGGGATAAATCATGAAAATTTTTTCAACAAAATATACGTGCAGAACCAGGCAAAACGAATAGGAATACATAACCTAAATGTTTGCTAAAGCTACCGTGTTTAAAAATTACTTTTTCATGTGAAATTGACTGAGTTTGTTATCTCTGAGGACGATAGAGGTTTTCCACGGTGAATTATATCAACTTGCAAATTGCAATGTTGTTTCAATCAAAGTTTTCAAAATTGTTGTGTAAAAGTGCAGATATCAATCCAAGTATTTTTTGCAACTGATAGTGGTACCGATTGCTTTTAAACATTTTAGTTTTTTGACTGAAGATGGATTAAGAATAATCCGAACGTCTCAAAATAAAAATGTATAGTTTTTTGAAGGCTTTTTTAGTGTTGATGAAGCTGTTAAGTCTATCCCAATTTTATGCTCCAAAATCCAAGTATTATTTCAAACAAAAATTTCTTGAATATTTGCTTAGGATTTTTTGCCCAAGAGTTGGATCGTTCCCGAGCCTACGCCATAAACTACTTTAAGCTGCGGCATGCAGTGTTTGCACAAGAGCGTGGACTTAAACATATCAAATTTCGAGGTGCTTCGGTACATTTTCATTTTTGCAACTGATAGTGGTATTGATTGCTTTTAAATAAAAAAAATTGAGACAGTGAAACATTTTTGTGTAAATTCTAATAAATCTGTGGTGTCTGCGGGGTCGGTGAAACTCCTGCAAAAATGTGTTATTTAAAGGATATAATCTACAATAAAATGCATGAAACAAACTTGTTTTAAAGTTTGAGCCAGATGAAGATAGTTTATAAGCCATCGCTGTCATAGAGTCTGAGCAAAATATCTAAACCGCTTTCTAACTAAAAAACAAAAGCATACATTTGTTGGTTGGATGACAACTCAGAATTTTCGTGCTTATAGTAACCAAAAAAACTTAAAGAGAAGAAAGCAGCATGTGGAAACGCTGTTTTCAAATTTAGCCTTTAATTACCACAAAACGAGAGCTAAAATTATTGCTTCACAGCGCAAGCAATTCAAAAATAAAAGATCCGTCTAATCTTCATTGTGTTTCGTGAATGAAGCAGTCCTGTCGCCACGGCGCTTTTGTGGGCTTAGCCCCCAAAATTGAAATATGAAACGCTAGAAATCAATGGAGTTTATTAATCCGTATTTTGTTATGTCATTTATGGAAAGAGCGATACTTACCCATAGGCGTAGCCAGAGGGGCCATGCCCCCTCTGGCTACTTTTTTGAAACGTGTAGTCATTTTGTGCTTTCAGAGGCGGTATCCCAATGAAAATAGGTGTCATTCGCCTAAAATGAAACATTTTGGGCCCCCCACATTTTTGGGCTGGCTACGCTACTGTACTTACCGCTGTTGCTTGAATCAACATCGCCTGATCATTTTTTATCCGTTGTTGAGGCAATAAAGGTATTTGAAGCTTGAACGCAAAGCGTCAGCATTCGTTGCTTGGAGTGTTGATCGTGACGTTTGCTTATGTGTTTAGTTGCATACGTTCAGAAGGCTGACATCCTACTGATCAGGGGCGTATACTTCCGATCAAACTTATCATGATTTGACCTTTTCTAGTACCTGCGATCAAGGTAAAATCACCAAAAAGTTGTGAAAGATATGGACGTTTCATTGATTTTCCAAGCCAAATATCAAACCTGTACTTTTTCAAGATTCTTCACGTTTTATTGATTTTCTAAGCCAAATATCAAGAACGTCCTTTGTCAACTTGCTTCATTTAGTCAACTTTTTCATGCATCTCCAGTTTCCCGTTTCATTTTTTCATGTGGAAACCCTGGGTGTGCGCTGAGTTGCAGCGTTGCTGTTGCTGCCATGTAACTTACAAATCAATAACTAATGTAAAAGAATGCACAGATCTCACTGTAAAATGGACAGAGGAAACGCATTTTATGATTGTGTGGAATGATTACCATGCGATAATGTGCATAAGAGCGTTTGCTGTGCAAAATTTCAAAAGACCCACAAAAATTAAGTTTTGCACTGACTTAAGAATATTTGTGAAGGTGTAATGGCATCGACAGAACATTCTCCACACAAAAGTTTAAAGTTGAAGTTGGGTTTCCTTAATGTGGTCAGAGGATGAAGAAACTTGATTAAAAGTCTATGATTAAAAGTCACTGAAAATTTCAGTTTGTCAGTTTCGTGGACTGCAAAAAATAGGGTCTGGTGCATTTACGAGTCTTTGCAAAACCAATTTGTAAAGGCAGTGGCTGCAGATGGTGTACATATCATCGCACCTTACGTAAAGATTATAACATGTATCTACAGCCTCCGCCATTTACAAAACTATTTGCAAATGCAAAACGAAACAACTGACTGCTGCTGTCAGAACTTTTTTGAAAACCAAAGTTTTAACAAATCACCATGCTCCCGCATGGTCAGGGCCGGCCGCAAGCCGATGCAGCTGCATTGGGCCCCGCGCCTCTGGGGTCCCGCGCCATGGTGTTTGGGTAGATTGTTCATTTTTACCCGATACACCTTGCGCTTGAGAATTCAGTAGAAACGCCATATAAATTCCATTGTTGACAAAGAACGCTCTCGTCAGAACTAGGAAATTTCCTCTCGAACATTAGGAAACATGTTCAATGCTCGTGTAGTGCTGCACTGTACATCTGCGCTCTACCACGATCGTAACACGGTTGACTGAGCACGATGACGTCACAAAACCACTGCTCAGAGGGGCCCCACGCCTAGGTCTTGCATTGGGCTCCGCGCCCAAACATCTTTCATGCAATTAGTTTCATAATAAAACATCTTTCATGCAATTAGTTTCATAATATTGTTAAAGGTGATTTTACGTTTTAAAGAAATTTAAGGAAACTGAAAATATTCATAAGCTGAATAGGACAAGTCAATAAGGATTTTGTTTTGTGTGTTTTGACTGAAACATCTTCCACATTGGACGTGTTTCTTCAATGCTTAAAACTTATCAGTACCTCGTAGGCCTGATTGTTATTTGACTTGCAAAGTCTACAGTAGATAACACAGTCAACTAAGTGATAGTCGTAAGTTGTCCTCCCTTTTTGCGATGAAAATGTGGCAACCTTATTGAGCTTATTTATAAATATGCATGGACAGAAAGGGGATCGTCATCTTGACAAGTGTAGAGCTTATCCAAGTGGTTCTGAAAGAAGCTGAGGCAAAAATGAGAGAAGACGAAGCTGCAGCCAAGTCAAGAAACATTTAAGTGACTATTTTCCAGTAGCAGCGAAGATCAGCGGAGACATTTCTGCGCAACCTGTAAGAGTGCAGAAAATCGAAGAACATGTTGTGACAGACTTAGATCTACGTAACGATGAAAATAGACCTAGTTTAACCAGCAGTGCAGTAACAGAAGAACGTCAAGTTGTATCATAAGAAAACACGATAGATGAGATGGCTGACGTTATCACTGGAGGCAATGATATCGGTCTCTGGGCCCTCTGGCCAACCAATATACCGGAAAAATGAGGGAATATTGATTGAAAAATGAAACATGTTCTTTTTGACATTGTGATGAAAAGTTACTTTAAAAACATGACGTCCCACAACACAGGAAAGACAGAAACTTGTCACAGAAATGTACCACAAGTAATTCGTGGCCAGAACCACAATGGCGAAGTAGTTGACAGAAGCTGGCTTTGTTTTTCTCTTTCACAAATTTGTGTTAAATGTTTCACTTGTAGACTGATGTGTGCGGATGCGACTAACTGGAATCTTCGACTGGATCACGCTCTTGAGCGCCTGAGGAGCCACGAGCATTCAATGGAACATACAGCTGCCACGATTATATTTAGTCGCAGATGTAATTGCTCACTATGAAGAATTGATACAGAACTAGCCAGTCAGGTCATTCAATGCGAACAATATAGGAAATCGCCTCTGCCTGGAACGTTTGGTTTCTGCCGTAAAATTTATTGTTGAACGAGTACTGGCGTTTAGAGATGATGAAAAGGTTGGATCACCCAGAAACCTTTTTTTTTGAGTTAACAAATGTGCCATCATAAGGTAACGTCATAAATATTAATATGTGGAAATACTAGTGACTTCATCGATCATCTCCCACCTAAATATTTTACATCCGGACATGGAGTCTCCCACCACGCCTGGCCCCAGGCCCCCCACCATCTTAATCCGGAACTGGAACACACTGCAGCTACAGTATATCCACAGCCACAGTACAGCAAAACACGCGAAATGACTGAAAACCACGCTAAGGACGTTTTGCAAGTTACGGCTAGCTGTTACTAATTTTTACTTCCTACGTAAATCGTCTCGTAATAGTCTTATTTCCAGTATTTTAACAATAGAACACACTTCAGCAGGCCTACATTGTTTTACTCAAGATACTAACCAAGAATTATAAAGCACGTGATAAAAGACTGTCATACAGTATTTTTGCCTATGAAACAATGGTTTGGCAATGCCGTACAGAAGGCCATGAAGATTCGTTTCAAGGCAATTTTGCTAATAATCACACAATACTGCTGGAGGGATTTGTGACAGGGTTCACAACGAAAAGTTACTGCGCTAAGCTTGACGGCAACTTGCAATTACAATTCACTATCGCCGCGAAAGTCGATGCGATGATTTAGTGGTTGCAATATTATGATTGTTGGGCTATTTTTACTATCTTTCAAAAAGCTGAAGTTTTTCTTTTGAAAAATGGAGTTTGACCGATGGGATATTTTCCGATAGCTATATCAGTACTAGGTGCTTTCAACCAATATCACTATAATATAGAACTACTTAAGGCATAGCCTACTATACGAGAAACGTCCAAAACCCCGAGTGCTGATGTATACAAGCTGGCAGATGTTATTGCTTGATGTCTTTCTTAAGACGTTGATCATGCAACGATTGGGTTAACCAACATAACAAACTACTCAATGCTACAGTTTCTCTACTCTTTCATCTGATTTTGAACATTAGACTCAACAAAATACCTGCACGTTCATAATCTTCGTAAGAATCGCAATGCTTGACTCTCAACCAATGACAATTTGAGTGGTCTTGGATAGTTGGTGCAGTGAAGTGTTAAACAGAACCATGTTACTTTGATTGTTACGTGACGAGTCCGATACGTATTTTATACCTTACGAACCATGGCGTCGAAAGTGCATCAAATGCTTAATTCCCAAGTCACAAATATGTTTTTTCTGGAATTAGTTCAAAATTTTATTTTTTCAACCTGAAGAAATCCTCCCTGGAAACTGAAATCGCCCCCCAAATCTCGTAAATCACAAAATCGCCCCCATAACGCATAAAACCGCCCCCAGTGGGGCGATTTCGTCCACGTTGAAGACGACTGGCCTTCTGTATTGTGCAAATGAATTGACTCAATTGGATTTTTTCACTTGCAAAAACTTTGGACGAGCTTAACCATGCTTATTCAGTAGAAACCCGACTTTTGTAATGTAACAATGAAAGAACAACATTGCACAATGTTTGTCGTGAACAATGGAGACAACTTTGACGTCATTATGGGACTTACGTCATATTTGAACCAGGGTACTCTCCTTAAAGCTGTTTCTAGTGGGACTTTGGGCTGCAGAAAATTAACAGTAAATGGCAGGTACTACTCCAAAGAGGCGTGTTCAGTATTTCAACCCTTCATCAGCATTGTAAAAGGTCATCGAGTGATATAGCCAACATGGGTGGAGTAAGTCAAAGCCCAGCATGTCGTCTTGTTAGGAGGTTCAAGGCAACAGGGTCATTGAGTATTCACCTCCAATCCAAAAGGGAAAATGTGGTAAAAAATGAAACCAACTCCGAAAGACGATGCATATCTTATGAGAAATAGCAAAACCAGTCCAAAAAAACTAGTAGTGACCTCAAAAAAGATTTGGAGTATTTCGGAGTGAAAATTAGTGCGTCTCTTGGGGGAAGAAGGCTGGTTTTAGCCAAAAAACGCAACGGAAGCAACTTTTCACTGAGAAAATGCGAAGGAAATGTCTTTCGTGGGCACAGAGTACAAAGAATGGAGTGCAGAAAATTGTAAGAAGGTTTTATTTTCTAACGAAAGCCAGTGTTTGGAGCAGAGTCAGCAATGTTGTCGTATCTGCAGAAGTTATGGGGGAAAGATCATAAAGGGTCATCATCACCCAAAGTGTTGAACATTCTCAAAAGAAAATCTTTTGGATCTATTTCAACTTCCAGGGTGTTGGGTTGATGGATTACAGGGATGATGAATGCGGAAAAATAAAGCGAGGTTGTGAGACAAAACGTGGTGAGAGAAATCGAATGGGCTCTTATAGCTGGAGGGGTATTTTGAACAAGATTTGGCTCCCCGTCCGTCTGCACAAAAAGTGAAGCAATTTTAGAGTAGTAAGGTATCAAGATTCTTGATTGGCCAGGGAACTGACTTGACATGAAGCCCATCGAAAATCTGTGGAGACTTGTGAAAACAAGCCGAGTGAAGAAAGATTGCACCACCCTAACCAAGCCAGTTGGAGTTATATTGCCATAGGGTTCCGTGATAATAGAATTGCTTATGACTGTCAAAAAACTTGTGTAATCGATGCCAAGATGTGTTGAACAGTTAATAAAGAACAAAGGTGATCATATCGCTTGTTAAAAACAGCGTCAGTTTTGTTCAAAAGCAATAAAGCAACAAAAGGCAATTTGTGTCTGGATTTTGTTAGTGAGTCAATTAATTTGCACAATACTCTACTTCAGGAGAGAGTGTCTTCGAGAAAAGTCGCTACTCGGCTTCGATTGAAGGTGTGTTGGTGTACATTAGAAGCGCGTAAATATGAAAAGCACAATTATTATGGCGGCCACGACAACTTCTTGCTCAACTGCAATATTGGCTGCAAAAAGCATACTGCACATCTTGCACTTACAGCATTGAGGTTTACACAAACGCTTTTGCAAGAAAGTGTTATGAGCAAATGGTGGCTTTCATCCAGAGAAAAAGCTTGGGACTTTGCCAAAAATAAAATTTTAAAACTTGTCAATTCAATGAAAATAGATTTTCTATTTGCCGGCTTAAATCTGAACATTAAATATTTGAATGTTGTGACTTGGTTGTTGTTTTCCCCCTATCAAAATTTCTGGCTTCGCGCCTGCCTGCCTCAAAGTTGACATTGGTTGTGTGGCATATCCATTTGCAGTAGAGATCTCAAATACGTGGCCCGTGAGCTAATTGTCTGAGGTTCTCAGTAATCTTATTCCTCTCTTGAAAATATTTATTTGTCGCTGTCACTAACTGAGTTCCAAATTTCTAAAGGCCTTCTGCAGTACATTTCTTATACAAATATTCCACCTACGTAGGGCTGTTGCGCATATAGATGCATGAAATGTGCGGTGCGTAGCCTAGTTAAAATCTAGTGCGAAGCTTGCTTGAGTCTTGACCCAGGGACTTTTTCGCTTCAAAATGGCCCTTTTCCGCCCATGAATTTGATATCTCTGCTTAATTAAACATAAGGGCGAGAAAATGAATTCGTTTCTCCTCGGAATGGATCAGCGCCTCTGTACGTAACTCCACAAGCACAAGCGTCACAGCAGTTTAATCACAAAAATAATTTCATTTGGGAATTTGAGAAAAAAGTCGAAGTAAATGTATAAATACTGTAATAGCCTTGTCGACAAATGCAGATCAGAACATATGGACTAAACCACAGGTAACGCTGTAAGAAAAAACAAATGAAACAGTTTTACTTTTAAAGTCAAACGTGGTAAAAGAGACTTCATGTCTGAGATGAATCGATGCGACCAAGACAATTTTTAATATAAAAGATTGAGGCCTTCACAACTGTGAACACATCAAAAACATTTTTGAATATAAGGGGATCAGGCTTCTATAACTGTGAACATTTCAAAATTAATAGTTACTTTTGAGAGAGCCGTTTCCATAGGAAACAAATCCTTCAAAAAAGCCTTTGTCACAACTTGCGTTATCCTAATTCATCTGCGCACAAACACAGTCTTTCAGTAATTCAGAATAAGCCCAATCTTAACTTCCCTCTGAACCTTACTAATGATAAGGCCCAAAATGTGTTTTTCGCCATAGAAATAAATACATGTTGATCATTTTCCAATTTTTTTCAGTGGTTTGGTTGTTCAAAGACAATATTTTAATCTCATCAGTACTGGCTTCATTCACAAATTTCTAAAGTACCAATTAAATTGTGGGGGAAGAAGATTTTGTCTGCATTATCAATAGGCCAGGCAAAAAATTCAAGCCTGCATATACTGCAAACATCCTGGAAAATGCTTCTGAACCTAATTCGGAAAAGCGTGAAGAACTGTTCATATCAAAAACTGGTTATGCGGTGTGGAGTAAAATTGCCCTGTATCATACATATGTTCAAAAATGTTGGTCAGATACAAAGGTATACGCAGTCACAGTTATATCTGTTGTGTTTCGGACGCGTTACTGACGATCGAGCAGGAACAGTTGAGGCTCGAGCAGGCTAGTGCTTGACTCGTTTTCAAAGCTTAGACCTGGCTTTGCTGTTGACAGTTTCACCTCAAGCTGGGAATTATCTCGTTTCTCAAATATTGATTTTATCTCGGGAAAAGGTGCTACATTTGCATTTTCAGCT
>JGI24021J15306_10001251_pt1 | contig 24180 bp, 17 predicted proteins | sample Ectturendosymbi1_FD_15306 | JGI IMG/M metagenome (IMG submission 15306) | reverse complement strand
ATGCCTTTTCTGAAAAGTTTTGAATTAGGCCAAAAACTGGGTTTTTGACCCATAATTTTGGCTACAGATATGCTAGCAAGTCAATCAAGGGCTCTATAGACCCGGATTTTGACCTAGTTTTCAACAAAACTTTGAGCCAATAGAATGGGTCAATGGGTTGGGGCCAGCTAAAGGTGACCAAAATTTCTAAAACATGCCCTCATTGTTATGTCACCTCCAGAAAAACCCCACCAAAAACGAATAATGTTATTTTTCGATGTCAAGTAGAAGACTTGCTGAATCCGTAGAGGGTTTGAACAGCTCTCTTAGATCTAGCGGCTGGCGATTTATAGCCAAAAAAGGGCCGGCCAATCACGGTTGTTAAAGGGTTAAATGTTTATGGCGCAATTATGGTGATATTGTTGTTTGATGCAGTAGAACTCGAACATTTTTGGTATTCAACCATGGCAAAGATACCAGAAATCTAGTGCTCTTTGCAACAACATATTTGTTCGGAATCTTCATTTTCCTCTCTACTTCATTAAAAATAACAAGTATCGGAACCGTTTGAACTCTTCGAACGATAGTGCACATCTCGGAGTAATAGTGTGTGAAGGTATGAGCAGATAATTTCAGAGAGGCTGTGAAAAAGTGACTAGGTTGGTTTCTAATGGTCAGCAAGTTATGAAAGTTACAGTACGCTGAGTGCTTTTGTGTTGTCAGTAGGCCTACGTTTTGAGCAGGGCCACAACTAGCTTATATTTGCAGGGGAAATGATTGTATGTAGCAACTAAACATGTTATTAAAAACATCGGGGGGTTATTGCCCGATTCCCCTCCCCCCAGTTGAGGGCCTGGTGATGAATAGTGATGTAAAAAATGAAGACAGTGCAAAATCGGACTGTTTTTGTGATTTATTAGTTTTTTTATGAGGTGCGAATGCTACTTTATTTTTGTAAAAGGGGTACCAGTTTCAAATAAGGTTGGGAACCCATGATCTAAAGTAATAAAAATATTTGACTAATTAGATATAATTAATTTTAGATCATAACTTTTGAACCAGAAACGCTAGAAAGTTATCAAAGGCTCAAAGACTTGGACTCGAGCCTAGTTTCCAATGAAAACTTTAGCAAAAACTTTGGCCTAACAGTTGGGCCCTAGGTCAGGTAACATGAGCCAAAATGGCCTAAAAACTACTTCACTTATGACGTCACTCACAAAAAATCTGCAACCCCAAGCAAAAAATTTTTTTGAGTGCAAACTAGATGACCGGCCGATACGTTTGAGCCCTTGTACAGCTCTCTAACGCAATCGGTGGAGGAGCTATGGCGTTGGTTAGGCAACTGACAATTGCTGGTTTTAGGCCGATTTCAAAGTACAAATATATCATACCCTGGCTCTCAAACTGTTAAAAAACCCTGACCACACCATCTAAAATTAACCTAAATGTGGCTTTCAATCCCATGACCTGAGAAAACAGAAAATGTTGAAGGACATTTAATTGCGATCAGTTGTATTAACGATTTGATAATTCATGCCAATAAAATCAACTTTACTATACTGATGTTTTCATTTTTACAGAAAAATGTGTTAAGTTTTCATTCTTGTAGGAAAATTTATACACTCATGCAAAGTTTAACTTCTATTAACTGCATCTGGGTGTGTATATAGTTAGAAATATTCAATGTAACGTACCAAGTACCAGCCCATACAAATTAATTGATTTGATATTGGCATCTTTGCTATTGAGTTTTGACTAGTTGGAATAGTTGAACATGTTAGACTTTTCTGATGGAGTACCTACTATGTTTTTTCTCTGCCTTGTTGTTTAGGTATGAGTAAAACCATTATTGTATTGGTTTAAGACCTACATCCAATCAAATATATGGACAGTCAAGGGAGAAGAGTTGTGGTTTGTGACAATGGAACAGGGGTAAGACTTGAAAGTGTTTGAATGGTATCACTATAAAGCTATTATAAACAAGTTTTGTGGTGTAAGACATAATGGCCTAGTTGCTTTTCAATAAGGACTACAGTGTACTTCAAAATAACAAACTTAAAACTCAATACTTTTCTATCATGTTGGTAATTATAGTCTAAGTAAGCCTCGTTTGGATACATACAAACTTACTTCTAATGGAAGAGAAGTAATCCTATGCTTAACCAAAAAGTGATCATTGCCATAGTTGAGCTGAATCTATTGAGCTTATTTTAGTGAAATATGTACTGCGTATATCAGGGGTAGCCAACCTGCAGCTTTTTGCTTGGTTTCATGTGGCTCATACATAATTACCTGAAGTCCCACTAAATAACATGCATTTAACAATAAATGCCTTCTACAGTTATGTCATTGTCATGTTGGTATGTGATATTTGCAATAAATCTAGCTGAGCAAAGGTATGTGTTTGAGTGAGGAAGAGACAGGGTGATGTTCATGTGTGCCCGTGTGTATGATGTGGCTCTTGGTTTCTGACTGGTTGGCCACCCCTGGCATATGTGGTTGTGTATACATGCTATTATTTCGGTTTATTGCTCAGCATATAGCATGCTGTATTGAGTCCTATTTTGCTTATTGTATGTTTTTGTTTTTTGCTTTACTGGTATAAGATTTCAAAAGAGCAGCATGCGAAATTCAGTGTTATTCTTGCAGTTTGTGAAGTGCGGTTTTGCTGGATCCAATTTTCCTGCTCATATATTTCCGGCTTTGGTGGGACGCCCCATTCTTCGGTCTACTACAAAAGCTGGTGAAATTGAAATCAAGGTGTGTTTTGTTAGTTGTTCAGATATTGTACACACATGCTTTCATTTACCCCATGTGTTGACACTGTGAAGCATTGGTAGTTTGTCTTATGTACTGTGCAGATGATATCAGTCAAATTGCATGCCAATGCATAAGTTGTTTAATTGCACAGAATTCCATGATCCCAAACCATTCCACATGTGAAACAAATTCGTCAGTTAATTGCATAATGGTCTATCAGATAAATTCTCCATCAATTTGCAGATTTTCACCAACTAATTTGCAACAATTTGCAGATTTTCACGTAACTTAATTACAGAATTTTCTTTGTACGTTTCTGGTGATTGGAAGCCAAGATGTTCAGATTTCAATGTGCAGCTTTTGTTCTCAACCCATTTTCAATGCACGACAAAATAACCCAACTGATTCACAGTAGAGATTAATTTTATTACTGCAGTTTTATTGTGTGACCGACACTTGCTTTCTCTGCAAAGTGCAAAAAATTAGGAGTGTGTGCCATGTGATGGCGCTGGTCTTAGGTGCTTTGTTATACTGGCATATGCAATTATTGCTGTAAAAATGTCAGCTTTTCTATTGTAGAGCATCTCTGTAGGTGACTGAGTATTAGCTGCAAAACAACACACTCCTGGTGTGAGCTGCTGCATATACAAAGAGTGTTGTTTTGGGTAAAGGTGTTTAGTGGGGAAGAAGAATCAATAAGCACTTCTGGCAACAGTGTACGCTTTTCAAATCAGATATGGACAATCACTTGTACCAGTTAAACATGTAAAAAGTTGGGCAAAATGATTATGCATTTAACGTTTTTTGTGTGTATATATATGCACTTCAAGGAACTTCAGCTAAATCTAGGTAAACCTAAGGAGTTAATACAAAAAAAGTCTGGAACCGTTCTCACAATCAGTTATCATTAATTGGTATGGCATCAGCAAACTATAAACATGAGAAAGTAAGCAGCTAAGAATTTCAGTTGTTGTTAAATGATGATTGTCAGTCACCATACAGTGTATTATATAAATCAGAAATATACATAATGGAAAAATGCTGCATATAGTAAGCCTGGTACTTTTTTGTGCTAGTCCTACTTTGCAATGTACAGAGAGCTCATGTTTTTGTTAGTTGATAAGTTGCTTAACGTATATTTATATTGTTACATATTCAAGTATTTTTGTTGGGTGGTGATATGATTTTCTCTATTTTCAATGGTTCATAAAATTTTCTCTGAACATTTCCCCAGTTTGATGACATCTATTATGCTTGCACTCGGAGGAATAAGAATTTTTGTAACTAGGTGCAAGCCTTTGAAAACTTTCACTTTTAAAGCAACACCATGCACAATGTACAGATTTGGTGAGCTGCTGGGTTCTACTGTAATAGTAACAAACCTATCTATATATACATTACAAACTCCTGTACTAAGTTTCCAGGGAATCAACTAGCAAGTGTTTTAATTTAAATAGAATGCCATGGCTCACTTATATCTTGGTGTGAGCACTACTCTAGTAATACAAACTGAAGAAGCACAGTGCCATGTTTTATATATTGTTTGAGGAAATTTAGGAAATTACTTCGGAAATTTAGAAATGTGCATTTGACATCTTTGGCAAAAAGACTTTTTGCAATCGGAAAGCCCCTGCAATCGGAAAGCCCAAGTGGCAAGTGTGCAAAGCTTCACATTGTGGCAGCAAGCAACAATAGAGATCACTCTATTATTGCTTGTTCACACCACATGTATATGGGTGCTATTCTTAGCACACATCTGGTTTGTGGTAAATGGCACGTTCATCATCATGCTGAGAGGTTGCAACAACCTTAAAACCTGCAGCAAGTACTATGTAAACCACTTTAATTTATTTTTAAAAAAAGACTCTCTAAACATGTTGCTTGTAGCAAGTATTAAAAAGCTCCCTTACTGAACTGATTAATGTGTTGATAAAATTGCATGGAATTCACGTGCTTCACAGATACTGTTACATTAAGATCTGTGGAGTGGAGCACAATACATACTTCTTAGTATTTTAGAAATGTACTTGTGGAGTTTGGCAAGGTTATGTTGTCATTTATTTGTTTTCCAACCTGATTTTCCTCTTAAGGTTCCTGTGAGCAGCTAATGAATAATGTCCTAATTTATCTCACTGTTCTCAGCAACTGCTGGCTCCACACCAAGGTGTGATCAAGCATGATCATCCCACCTGATGTGCTGGCAAAGTTTACCTTAACATAAAAATGAAGCTGAAACTTTATCCTTGTTGGCTTCTCCAAAATTGTACGCATTTCTTCAGGTGCAAGGTTTTGTTAATTTTTCTCTGATGTCTGGCAGTAAAAGGTGAGTTCCATATTTAGGACACAACACCTTATTTAATGGACACTGGCTGATTCTTCCATGAATAAGCATAAATGGATATGCTTCTGAAAAGTTTGGAGAGTGCTTGTAACTGATTATTATATTGCCCTGTCTAAAGGATTTAATGATCGGAGATGATGCTAGCAATTTGCGGTCTCAACTTGAAGTAAACTATCCCATTGAAAATGGTATTGTACGAAATTGGGAAGATATGGAACATCTGTGGGACTACACATTTGGCCCTGAAAAACTTAACATTGATCCAAGGTGACGTGGATTTTTTTCATGGTCTATTGCGTAGATTCGTGTTTTGTCATTTATGATGAAATTTGGACATTTCTCCTTAACTACTTCTGCTCATGATATATACTGTACTTGTGATAGCATAATTAGTNTCGTGTTTTGTCTGTAACTGAATTCCTATCCTAACTTTGTCACCCAGTTGTAATCAGTGTATGTGAAAAATCAATTCAAGTGTAATATGCAACAGTCAACTGCAAATAAAGTCTCTATGGGTTGTATGCAAATTGCAGAAGTGACACACACAGAGTTATGTCTTGAAATTTATCGATGTAATGTTCCGTTTCACTGCTAGATGTGGTGCTATCTTCAAAGGGAAATTATGATTTCAGCACTGTTATTTAGGATGTGTGGATACTCGCTGTCCTTACTTAGGTTTTGTGATTCGTATCATTAAAACCTGGCTGTTGTATGTTGTTAAAATGCAATACTGCAAGGCAGAGATCACCATTCTCAGCGTTTCCGAATCTCGTCACCATCAAACTTGCTTCGAATGCTTTTGCTTTTATGCATGTATCATTTCATTACAGAAATTCCAAAGTCCTCCTTACCGAACCACCTATGAATCCAACTAAAAACAGGGAAAAGATCATTGAGGTAAGATTGCAGCAGCATTAAAAAATTCGGAATAAACTAAAAACAAAGTCGTTTTGCAGTAAGCTGCAGATGGGCCCGATTTCACCAACTGTCTTCTGGTACCTAATACTGTAACTTGTATCCTTAAACAACTGTCTGAGTGACGCAGTCAACTGTATCCGCATCTAGACGTTGAGTGTGAAATGCATTTCACGTTCAGTAACGCATCATCAGCACTGATAGCTAATACTCGAATAGAACAGTGGTATTTAACCTGGGTTCGATCGAACACCAGGCACTCGGTAAGTCAGTCAGAGGTTTGCTGGAGGTCCGATGCATAGTTCATTTTATGCGTTACTAAAATATGACTAACGTTTTTGCAGAAATTGTTTTTTTATTTTTCCAATTGCGGAAGTTTCGCTGAATGCATGGATGAAACTTGCGGGGCGTAGTGTCTCCAAGGTTAAAAACCACTGAAATACATGAATAAGTGTATGACAACTATTTTCCATTTGTCAGCTTGGAGCTAGACCCCGTTGTGTAACTTACCTGGATGCAGTTCAGCGAAGAGATGTTTCTGCTTGATTTGTGTAATATACTGTACCAACGTTTACAGAATTTCCGCTTAAATTTTTTGCATCGCACAGGCGAAAATTATTATTTTACGCCAGACTTGAAATTATGAAGGTCTTTCTTTAGCAACTTCCAATTAGTAGTATTCGAAGTAGTCAACGTTTTAAATCCGGTATTATCTCCGTTACGGAGGTGGCCGGATTAACCAAATGACCTTCCCACTAATTCCAGTCCTTTTTTCCACCTTATACGATCCAAAGCATTCATATGACACTTTCCTAATTTCCTTTTCCACCTGACTTCTCCGTGTTGTTCTTGCTCGTCCTCTTCCTCGTCGTCCATTTATTTTGAAATCCAATGCTCTTATGAGCAGATCATCGCCATCGCTTCTCAATACATCCCATACCAACGTACCTCATTTGCTCTTGCCAACTTACCACCGTATTCTGTAAACCCAACATATCCATCAGTTCCTTCGTGTTGTTCCTGTCAATTACTCCACACATCGCTCTATCCCTCTCAGTTCTTCGCCAAATCGCAATTTCATTTTTTCTCAAAACACCACGTTTCGCTTCGATACAACATTTCATCTTCAGTGGAAACCTCCCTCTTAGCAACTCACCACATTCTCTAAAGTTCGCTCCATGCAACCACATCCACCACAATTGCAAACATCAATAACACTGACCCCTGGTGTTGTTTTTTTTCGCTGAAACATTTCGGTCAGTTTCTGTTGAGACATTTCAGTCATTTGTCTCACTGTTGTATTAAAACTTGCCACAACAGTGTTTTTTAGCCTATATTTTGAAACATTCTGACCGAAATGACTTAATTTTTTCGGTCATTTCAAAAACGTTTCGGTCTATGGCCGAGAAATGACCGAAAAAAACAGCCCTGGTGTTCACCAGCTTTCACCGGAAATTTCACCTGTATCTTTGTTTCCAATCTGACTTTCGTTTTCGTTCCTTGATACAGGCTCATCGCCGCTCTAAACCATTTTTTCTGGTATACCTTTCTCATTGCCCATTCCATCACCCTTCTCTGTACTCTATCTATCCAAGGCTTTTCCAAAGTAACAAACCGCATGCACAGCTAATTACAACAAGTTATTATCGTAAGCGACTTCTTGTATGTAGCTTTTAGCGTGAGTGTGGTTGCTTTTTCGAAAACGTGGTGCGCCTTGGATAATATTGGGAGATTTGAGCTTAAAATTTTCTGTACATCATGCAGTGTTGTGTTGATTAATACTTGCTTGGAATACTGAAAAAACTGCAGATAGCATATCATATCAGCCACTGAAGGGAAAAAATCGTTGCTAAAATGAAATATGTTTCTGAATGTCAGTAATGTCATCGTGTTTTTGTACCTCGCTCATTAAAACCAGTGCTACCTCAACTTCAATCTTATATAACTGGTGGGAAACTCCCCATTTTTTTCAAAAATGTTTTTGTTGTACTGAAATTGAAATGAAATTAGAGCTCGACCGATGGCATGCCGATATACCGCATGTATCTCGAGCGATATGGCGATGCTGCCGATGTATCGCATCGGCAGAGTTCCGCCGATATGCATTGGCAGTATTTGCTCATAAAAGCCGTTACTCTGTCGCTATTGTTCTGCACGGAATGTTCGGAAACCCAAGTTGCTACTTCGTCTTTGATTGACTAACTGAAATGCTCTGTCCTGTTCCTCACGGCGCACAGCTATCCGACTGCAATCACTACATGCATCAAGTAGTGCGTAATATGCAGACCGCTGCGCAGTAGTCCCAATAAACCGCTCTATGACGCAACATTCGTTTCCATGTAAGCAGGTGATTGCAGCCTGCGAACGAATCAGGGTACGTGCTGTGGTGATTAACTGTTCTTGTGACTCAGGTTTGCGCAGAATGCGATGTTTTGTACGGTTCCTCATCGCAGCGAAGTAGTGTCTTTTTCGATTGTGGTTTGAGTAATGCAAAAATATCGGCATGGCTTATTATCAGCAGTGAAAAAAAAGCATCGCTATCGACCCAAAAAAAAACTTATCGGTCGATCTCTAAATAAAACCGAAAATATTTTGATTTTGTGACATGATAATTTTTTCAATACGATTTTATCGTTGGTGTCTTACTATTGATGCCTCATTATTTTTGTTCAGCGAATGTTCGAGAAATACCAGTTTGATGGGTGTTACATCGCAGTACAAGCTGTTCTTACACTGTATGCTCAAGGTAAATGTACAAATAAGTGTACTTGTCAGTAAACCGCAAATGTTGCTCTGGACGGTATTTATTCAACGTTGTGGTCGGATAGGGATTTGCGTTTTGCATGGAAATAACCATTTAAGCATCTTTTTGCTGTCGTTACAGTACTTGTATTCTTTGGCTTGTATGGGATTCAGGTGCAGAGAACGCATTGATATACTGTATATGCAATTAGCGATAAACTTGTGGCTATACGTTAGCTCTCTATCGTGGAGTCTGTCTTTCAATCGACAGACAGGTAGATCGATCCATTCACCACTGAGTGGCTCGCAGTTTAGCAGCTTTAGGGGAACAGCGTCAGACTCGGCCCCATCGACAAAAGGCATATTTCCGGATTCGTCATGTTATCGTCAAGGAAATAAGAGTGAGACCTTTAAAACGGCTACGTCACTGTTACGTTATGACTTGCGTGTGTTGTGAAACTGGAACTGCCTTTTGAGAAACAAAATATGATAAGCAAGCACCTTACCGTCGGGCGTTACGAACGATGTAAAGATGTCAGTTCTGCAGGTTTCAAATAATTTTAGTTGGCGTACGAAGCTCCAGTTGCGGAGCCTGTTCAGCCAACATTGTTGCTCGTATTTTTAATTAGTTGTATTGATGACGTTTTCAGGTTTGCTAACTGGAATCGTGGTTGATATCGGCGATGGTGTCTCGCATATCTGCCCAGTATACGAAGGGTTTTCACTTCCGCACCTCACGCGGCGATTGGACGTAGCAGGGCGCGACATAACGCGGTATCTGATCAAGGTATCCCCGTTTGTTGGCTTATTTTCCTGTTGGCATTGTGTGGAAACGCTGAATCTATATTTTCTTGTTATTGTAATTTTTTCTTAGAAATTAATGGTGCCATTTCTCCTTCGGTTATCGTTTTTTTTTTTAAATTAACTTTTGTTGCTCTCCTCAGCTATTACTGCTACGGGGATACGTGTTCAATCAATCAGCGGATTTTGAAACCGTTCGCATGATGAAAGAAAAACTTTGCTACATCGCGTAAGTGTTTTTGACATCTCGCGTTGTTCTTAGTCGAGCCTTTGCTGTTCATTACCACAAAAGAAATTTAAGTGTTTTTATATATTTTTTGGGTTTGTCACTACATGCAATCAAGAACATTTACTTCGTGCTGTGTGTGTAGTCGATTGGTCGATAAGTCGCTGTTGCCCACATCAAAAAAATTGAAAGCCACAACATTTTGCCGAAAACGTCGCGGAAATCGCGAACCTGAAACTAAAAAACAAAAAAAAGTTTCATACAAAAAGTGAAATTATTACACTTCTCTGTTCGTTACTCTCCAGGTTGCAGGGAAAAGAAACCTCACACTATCAAATTATGTTTTTAACGCGTTGGGGTTTAGAATTTCTCTGTGTGAGTTAGCAAAGATTTTCATAAAAAGGCGGTCAAGCATGAGAGTAAGAGTTGTTTTTCCAACATTTTTTATTTTCACATCAAAAACAAGTGAAATGAATGTGCTTTCCAGTTGCAAGTACAATATGAGAGCAGATTTTGAATCAAGAGGTGCAAAACGAAGACTTCAATTCCTTGTTTTTTCCTAGCAGTGTCTGTGCAAAATGTAGACCAGCGCCCCCAAACTTTTTGGACTCTGGGCCAAATTCGCCATCTTATCAGCGTCCGCGGGCCGAACTACTTTGTGCAGTGAAAAAAAAGCAACACGCATAACATTAGTCACGTTTGTATATTCCTAGATAACGCTTACGCTTCAAACTCCAAATGCTTACTACAATTTAAAAATTTCGCAGCACTTGTACAAGCTAATGTAGAGTCTGCATCCGTCTAGGCGCCAAGCACATGTAACATAGGTTGCTGGTGCGCAGTAACATCTAACGTAAAAGCAGCTGTAACGTAACAATTGTCTGTGTTGTTGGTAAATTATAACATTACAGACAAATGGCCACGGTCCTAAGTGAACCACTTCTATTTCACACATTGCCAGTAAACTCAAACTTTATAGTTGGGCTTTTGACCAAAACGGAAAGCTTGATTTGTTTTGGCTTAAAGCGGGAGAAATATTCTCGATTACAGCAAAAGCATTTTGGTTAATTACATCATACGTAATTTTATTTGCACGAAATTGTTAAAAACACTAAACATTCCTAGAAAAGCTGGCGGGCCGGACTTTCGGAACCGCTGGTATAGACTATTGGCACGTGAACGATGTATTTCGTTGTACCATACTTGCCATGTTACCGTTATCTACTTTCATGTGAGGCAGCGGCCTGATCATGCTGTATGCGTTAGTTGCGGTTGCCACATGAAGTAATAACCGCTTTCGTTTCACGTGAAACAGACTTCAAGAAAAAATATTACGATTTCAAAGTGTCTACGGTCCGAGCGCTATCTTTTGTAAGACTCGAGTTACGATTCAGCAAAAGGATTTATTTCCGACACCGCTAACGCGCCAATCCGAATCGACTATTAGTGCGATGTGGATGCCACTATCGCAACAGTCTTGTTCTGTGTTTTTTAGGTATGACACAGAGCAGGAACAAAAGCTTGCCACGGAAACAACGTATCTTGTTGAATCATACAAGGCGAGTTTATTTGCAATGTAGTTTGTCAGCGCTTAGGTTGTAAAGTTGCGTTTGCTTCCAGTTCAATATTTTTGTGTTTAAGTTGGTCTTGGATTGTTATTGAGTTAAATCGAGATCAAGCGTTTTCAGTTCGGTTCATAGTGTGTTCGATCTGCTTCCATTGTCAAGCACTTTCCAGCCCCAAACAACAAAACCACGGTTATTATTCGTTAGCCGAGTACCTAATTTATGGCTATCTACCCCAATCCACACGAGGATAATTCAGCGCCATAGAAATAAAGCGAACTTAATCTTTTACTTTTCGACGCTGGTAATGGCCAACCTGTTGTCGTGATGCGACGACGCTGGCTGTAAAGGGTTGCGTTCCATCACAGATTCCCTTCCTTGCGTGAGACGAGAATCTGACGTAAAGACGCAGCTTTTGCTTCGAAAGAGAAATCCATGCCTTGTATCTTAACTTAGGTGTCTATGATATTCTGGTGTAAGCTGCGTTTCAGGATGAGCGCCACGTGTTTCAATTTTTCGTCGCCTTCAGTGACGAACAACTAAAAACGAAATAAGTCATCAGGTCTGTTTCTGCCGAAGTCCTATTCAGGTCTACCCTGGGAACTTTGCTGGTGTTTTGTGGGAAATCAGCGCGTTTGTCATTGAAGGCTGAGTTGGCTCAGCATTGGTTGCAGTTGTGCTTGAGTCATGGCAGGGACGATGAGCGGCTTCCCGATCTTAGTTGCTCGATTCATTATTTACGTTGCGGATATCAACGGTTTGTGCTTTGTTCTGTGTGCACTCGTATGTACTGCATTGCAAATGTTTCTTGAGGCTGACGTGATTGGATGGCGTGTGCGATGTACAAGTATTTTTCACTTGTGGCATTCACAGTTGTTTGTGCTGTACTTTGAAATTGCGATGGTTAAATAGCCCGTGGACAATTTCTAGTGTTTACGATTGCTGCCAAACTCTGTTTTGTCATCAAGTCGCAAATCTCTTTTAAAAATTTGTTTTGGAAAGATGCTCTACTGTGCACATGGGACCACATCCTCCTTCCCAAGTATATCCGATCAAACGTGTGTTATGCTGAATAGCATTGTAGCCTTGTAATATATCTAAATAGAATGTTTAGTCATATCCGGCGTGGTATTATTTTCGAACGTATCTTCGTTACTAGCTTCCAGACGGAAGATTGGTTAAAGTGGCAGGAGAAAGGTTCGAGGCGCCCGAAGCGCTTTTCCAGCCCCACCTTATCAACATCGAAACCTGTGGAATTGCTGAGCTTTTGTTCAACACAATTCAAGCAGCAGACATCGACATCAGGTAGAAATTACTTGTACTGACATATAGCTGTGCATACTGCAGATGTGGATATCTACTAATTCTTCATGTGCAGCGTTTCAAAACATAGCTACAGCTCTTGTAATATCTTTTGTTGGGCCCGTTTGCTTTGACATGATTTGATTTGAAGTAGATCGTTCGCAGAAAAACTTTGCTGCTTGTAGAACTGGATATTACTTGTTATGGCACTGGGCGCCAAGCTTTTTGTAGTTTTGCACTCAAAATCCGACCAATACATTCAGAGCTGAGATCTGAAGTTTGAAGTTTGCTTTTTGACGTATAACAAAAGAAAGTGGTCGCAAGAAAACCTTGAGAAAGCCACTCTCCCCACTGTGCTCAGGTTTGCAGTCGCTTAGTTCTGCCGCTTTTGTTAAAGTTCATAGACTTTTTTTAAACAAAACCTGAGCATGTGGCCTTCTGCTTCATTTGCAGCGGTCGTTATTTCTGTTCAAAAGTTGCCATTCCCTAGAGCAGGGTTTCTCAACCGGGCTTCCGCCAAAACCGACCGAAATTGCCTGGGACGAAATTCGCAACCACCGTTCTATGCGGTTGTAGCAATATCGACACTTGGATCATTGCATAGGGTTCAATGAGCAACGTAAACATTTGCGAAAGGTTTCGCCGCAGCAAAAATGGTTGAAAAACACTGCCCAAGAGTTTTGCCCGATCCAGACCTTAATAAACATGACCTGGCAACTTTGCGAACAATCTACTGTGTCCTGGTTTGTTGCGTTTTCAGCGAGCGCGTGACTCGGTGTGAATTTAAATGCGCTTTCTCTGAACCAAGCCACTTTCACGCAGGAGTGAATTTTACAAACACATCGTCCTGTCCGGCGGCAGCACGATGTTCCCTGGACTGCCCTCGCGCATGGAGAGGGAGATCAAGCAGCTTTACCTTCAGCACGTCCTGAAGGGCGACCACACAAAATTTTCTGTGAGTAAATTCGCACTAGTCATGTACAGTCGGTGGCGAGAACTTTTACAATTTGATAATTGCGTCCACAGTCACTCGTCTGCATTAGGGTCTCACCTAACACTTGGGTGACGTTCCTTTCATTTGATGGCAGCAGGTTTCTCGTGAGGGTACGGTTAAGGGTTACAGCGCCGAACTTCATCGGCGCGTCGCAGCGCGCGAGTTTCAGTTTGCGATGACCTTCCGCAAGCCACATCTGTTCACTCTCGTTTCTTTGCGGTAAAACGACGTTGGAGCTCGTTGGCGCTTGCACGAGAGCTGAGCTCTGAAGTTTGCTGGCGCCAAAATACTCGCTCGTCACGCTATACGTAATGGCGGTTGTATATTATGAGGCAGTTGATTAAGCGTTGTAATCTCGCCTGGCCGCACTAACAACAGTGAACTTCTTCCCATCAGCTCAAATACGCGGAAACGCACTGCACTCCACCTACCGGTGTCAAGAAGCAAAACGTTGGGCCATTTCCAAGTCGTAGGCGTCTTCGTTGTTGTTAAGCAGCAGTGAAGCAAAGTCTGTGCTTGATCTACTTTTTCTTCATAAACAATGTAGCAGTGCTGCTCGAGGTTGATACGTGGCTTAATATAGCTCGTGTATACGTGAAGATGGGTGGTAGGTAGTGATAGTCGGTGCTAAATTAGTTCTGTTCTTGGATGCTGTTGTGACGGCTGTAATACTATTTTACACAAGTACTGACGAACCAGTTGCCTGCATTGCTACCAAGTGCATTATGAAACTTAATGAAATTTGTTTTTTCTGTTTGTAATTCAGGGCTGCACAACCTTTTCGCTATTGCCTGCCGCATTTCGTTTATTTTATGAATTACGGCCGTCAGTGAGTTCAAGTTATTATTTTGTTTTGCTTCTGTTCTGCCTCCAAACACTGAGCAAGCCTGCTTCTACACATCTGTTTGACCGTCTTTCTACTAAGTATCTGCACAGACAGTCATAGACAAAGAGTTTTTATTAATCTACGGTTGCACGTGCACGGCCGCATATATTTATATCGGCGGCCGCAAGTTGTGCACCCCTGTTGTAATTCATAGAATTACGAATTACGCTGCATTGATCTCAATGGTTTGTTATTAAGCGAATTCACAAAGACCAGAATTGATTGCATCCTAATTTTTTCCGGTGTGATTGACTTGCATTTTTTATTATTACCATGCTTGAATCATATTAATGTGCATGCCGCAATTTTAACCAATCTCTCTTTTGTTTTATTTTCTTTCGACCACCGGGAATCCGCTAGAATATGGTAAGCCATGTTGCTTGGATTTCATTTGATTTGCTTTGGATATGTGCTTGCTTGCTTTCCTTTTTCGTCCTGTCCGTAGTTCCTTAACGTTTTGGCTTGGGGTGATCTAATCCACGCGTTCGCATAGAAACACGCATGCGCTGAATGCTTCGGGCGTTGTTTGCGTCAGCACTAGCAGTGTTGTATCTTTTCCCCCGTGTTGTCTGAATCAGACGCGAATTTGAATTGATCATGTGTTGAAAAAAGCAACACACCGCAGCACATTCGGAAAAAGCAAGGCGTGCTGTTCAAACTGACCTGGTTTGCAGCGCGTGCACGTAACAACACAAAAGAGTAACGACACCATTTGTTCATGTATCTGTGAGGAAAAGTAATATAGGTTTTTGACAAAAGAGAAAACCAACACTCGCAAACCACCAAGAGGTTGATTTTTTGTTCTTCCAAATTCGACTATTAAAATTGTAGTCCACGCTGTTGCACCACACTTCAAGCGAGGCGCAAAGGTTTCACCACCTCTCACTCACGCTTTCAGCGCTATGCCTCTACACCAGCCCCAGAATAACTCTTCACTAAGTCCTCCTCACAATGCTTCGAACTTTTGGGACGTAGCGGATTTTTGAAAAACAACATGTTAAATTCTGGCTGTCGTCATTGAACGACTCTTTCAGAAGTTTCTCTAATTCGGTTTGAACCTCACAAAAAGCTCAATATCTTCGAAGAACCGTATTTTTGTTTCACACTTGCTTTTTCAACCATTTTTGCTCCTCTTTTGATATGACAAAAATATCGCGATTTTCGAATATTTATGAAAGTGCACATACGCCATAAACACGAAACAGTTCATAAGCAATCGTCCTGTGACTGTCCGTGCGTGTGCACTGGTATGCTGAATACGTTGTTGCGAATTGCGCTGAGTAGTAGTGACCTTGGTGAGATATTCTCATGTAAAACTACGCAACAAACATGCATATTGCAATCGAAAGTGGTGTCAGCATATATTGCATCCATGGTGCCACGTAGCCCCAACAAATAGTGATTGTTTCGAGTCCTAGTGGCCGTTTTTCAAACCTATGTAGCACTACTTGGGTAAGCAACACTACCGACCGTAGCGTGCATTGTAGTGCACGCTGGTAATAGGCTGCTTTAGTTACAGCATTGTACCGTAGCCAGTTCATAATTGGCCTGCTACGCATTGAATTGCTAAACGGCCACTTAAGGAAGTTTGTCCCACCTACGCGTGTTGATCTAATACGTTGCAGCTACTGCTTTTGTCTACGGCAGTCAGCAAGTAAGACGAATTACTGGATTACAAGCCCAGTGTCTATTCAATTATTTTTCTTTGTACCGCCGTACGACGTTGAGCAAAGCAGGTTGTTTCTCTTTCTTAGCTGTTGATGCCCGGATCAGAATTCGAAGTTTGTCTCGCTTTTTCTCTCTCTTGGATACTAATGAAGTTAGCTGATACACACAACTAATGAAGTTGGCTAATGCACACAACTAGAGAGAACGAAAGAAGCACGCACAAGATGGCGCTAACAAGCACTGATGCAGATCACTGGATTTTCTTGTGATAAAATCTACGTAAAACCTGACAACGTTGAAAATAGGTTTACCGACAGTGCACCCCAAGGCAAAGCTGGTTGTGGTTGGGAGGGTACAGCTGGTTAATAAAAATATATAGAAGTCTGTTGGTCTGAGTATAAGGTTTATGCGGCCAATGCAGTTAGATATCTAAAAATGATGCATATGCAAATTTAGACGGCCACAAAAATTGGCAGAACTTTGCTTCAAAAATTGGTAACAGTTCTTCGGTATTTATGATAATTTAGGTAATAACGAGGAATGGGATTGTGATACAACAGTTGTGCGTTAGTGGAGCTCTGCAATGTGTGTCACAAAAATAAATAGGTTGCGAACGAGGTCAACAATAATTCGTATGGCAAATGGATTTTCAGTCGATGCAATGATTTGCGCATGGGAATACGTGTTCTGTTCTATAAATACGTGATATGCAGGGTTCCTACTTAGTCTGGAAAAGTATGGAAAAAATTTGGTCATTTTCCGAACTAGATCTTTTGGCATGCAATTTAATAATATTTCATTCAATATCGGTAATTTTAATTTCATTGTATTAACTATTACGGTGCCTGTATTTGACCTGGGTATGTCATTCGGAAAAGTTTAGGTGTGGAAAAAGTCTGGGAAATGTCTGGAAATTTGTTTCGTGTGAACGAAACTGAAAAATAATGCTCTTAGTCAATACGCACAAGGAAAAGCAAAAGTTAAATAAATATAGAGAAAAAACAAACGAAATACCTCCGATCAATTTTTTCTCGTAGTGCCCGAGTAATACAATTCTTTTGTAGTTAGCTGCACGAAGTTCTAACCACGGTTTATTCTTCAGAGGAGTCTGTGACCCGGTTTCTTTTGCACTGAATAACGTTTAGCCTTGAGTTTGAATGTGCCTTGGGCAACGCAAATTGCTGTTTCGTTTTGTGTAGTATTGTACGGATGAACACATGTGCAAGTTTTAAAAATCGTTAAATGTGGCCGCTGCCTGCGACATACTGCATCTGTACATGAACTTGGATAATTCAAGGCTGTAAATATCTTCTAGTTGTAGAATTTCCTGCGTTTTGCAAGTGCTTGTAACAGTAGTCTTCTCCATTCAGTAATGTTCAAACATCTCATCGCGCGATTTGGAATTACGGATATTGGCCGTAGACGACATAACCTGCTCTTCCCCACACAGTTCCGTATTGAACCCGTGGATTGATTAAGGAACGATACAGTATCCGAGTGCGTGATAACTTCCATATAGCTTAACTTTAACACATTACACCGACATATTTAGATATTGCACAATGCGATCGTTTGTACTTTAAAGTGATCATTCCACTTTTAAGTTTCTCGTCCAAGAGTACACCAAGTTGCTTGCAACGTAAAACTCTGTCAACACTGATACCGTTTACCTTCATTTTAAAGGCATCCTGGTTAACATCGTTGTTTGTGAATAGCATAAATTTTGTTTTAGAAGTATTAGGTGAAATCTTGTTTTTTGTTAGCCGATCAGTTACTTTAGTCATTTCACGCATAAATGACTTGTAGTTATCTGAATTATTGGCACTTTTCAGTAATACTGTATTCAGATAATTATGATTCTGTTTGTTTCAACGCATTATCCCGTATTCCATCTGTCAGTAGTAAGGATGTACTACTGAGTCGAAAGCTTTGCTTTGATCTTAGTCAGTGGTATTCTCAGCACTGATATTAGGATTTCCGTTACCGCCTGACTTAAAAATTGGCACCACTTCCGCCATTTTAAGGTTGTCCGCAAAGACACCAACACACATAAATTCGTTTACAACATTTTAGAGAAGAGTTGCGTACGTGGATTTTAATAATTTCAAAGCATACACCGTGATATCACCATATCCTCATGACGTTGACTTTAGTCCATCTGTAAATTAAGTTTTTCTTGTTCAAGTGACTTCAACAATGGGACCCCGGGCCTCGTTAGTAATCGTAATCAAGACCTGCGGTCCCGTTGATCAAGGCGTTCGCAGTGAAACTTGATGGTTGTTTTTGTATCATAATCTTCTGACAGTCGGCTTTGTGTCATCCTCAATCTTGGGGCGGGCATTTTAGAATATCGAAACTTTCGACTCTGAAATCCAAAACGTGAATGTACATCGAATAGTTGAAACCGAAGCCCCCAACGAACGGAGATAGAAAGCGTAGAATTGCTTAAAAACTAGGGCTGCGCCGAATGTAGCTGCTCATCTACCATTAAAAGGCAATCACCAGCTACTAAACCAATATCTTGTGTGGGCTAACTACATGAAACCAATTAGTTTGAGCTTGTCATCTAAAGTAAGGATATGATTGGTTGATATAATTTTCGTTAAATAAGCGCAAAAGCACGTTGAAACTTCATTTTCCATGGATCTGGACAATTTATTCCACTAACTTTCGGAAAAATTCATCCCTATCCTCACTGCGTGACCAATCGGGACTTTGCAGCTTGGAGGGAAACAGTAGGAGCAAAACAGTTGCGCACAAATTCTATCACTCTGCAATAAACCGGCTTTGTCTGCTACAAACCAAGATCTTTTTGGTAACCTGTAAGCAATAATCAACTCAACGTGTAAGAATTCATACAATCTAGCAGCAAGGGTAAGAACGCCGTTTTCGGTAGTTACGACAATGAGTAAATTAGAACTAAATTAACATTTTTAGGACTTTGGAGCATTGAAAACAAACAAAGATACTGAGTCATAGTCGTGCAAAGTGCTTATCAACTTCTACGCATGCCGTCGTGACTGAAGTTCTTGCAAAGAAACTCAACTATCCCGTCGTTGCTTTGCTGCGGGTCGGGTGCGAGTTGTACCTCGTGTTGTAATTGTCAACGCCATAAAAATTGTTATGGGGACATTCGACAAGAATGCAAATCCAGATCGTCGTAATGACAGTTGCAGTGACGAATTCGCAGTGCGCATGCGCAAGTTCACAATCGGCTTCTGCTTCGCAGAAATTCAAAATTCGCATCGAAGATCCACCGCGCAGGAAACACATGGTCTTCCTGGGCGGCGCCGTGCTCGCGGACATCATGAAGGACAAGGACAACTTTTGGATGGCGCGCAGGGATTACGAGGAGTGCGGCATACGTGTTTTAGAGAAGCTTGGCGTCAAAGTAGCGTAAGCGCTGCGACAGTGACGGCGGCCTCTTGAGTGTTTCGCGCGCGCTGGTTGGCTCGGATCGGGCGCAGCTCATCACGAGATCGCGCTGATTCTAATTTTACAACCATGTATCCCACATTCGCTTGTAATCACCGTTTTGACAAGGAGGTCCATAACACTGGTGTGCCCGCCCGCTCGCTTTTTTTTGCAGTGCCGGGAAATGCTGTCGTTAGATGGCAGCAGTGCGCCTCTGTCATGTGAACAAACGTGCAGAGGTCGAAAATACAGAAGTTTGCTTGTGCTGTGGCCGTTACTGCCTGTGGGGAACATCGTTGCCCGTCAAAATAAACCGTGTTTCAGATGTTGAATCGACTACCCCCATTGTCCCTGCTGCTTGAAGCATGAAATAGCGGGCCAATCGAGCTAGCTTGGTTATTCTTTATCCGCGATTTCTTTGCACTATATATGCGTACATTATATACACGCCTCTCCCTCTTGAGCCATTCGAAGGCGATGCGAGCGCTTGCTTCGGCGAGATTTCCTTCCAAGTTATCGTGTTGCCAGGTAACGAACGGTGCAGTGCGCTATGGGTTGACTCAGTTGCATTGATGTTAAACTACCGTCGATTTTGACGATATCATTGGAACAGATCGTAGACCTATCTATCGAATCACCATGCGTTCACTTAAGTGTTTAGTGCTTGCTGTTAGTGGTTCTGTTTCCTTAATCCGCTCCGTTCGTAATGGTTAATAGTGTTTTGGATGAGTCGTGCCTTGTCGGCGATATATTTGTCCTCCAGCATGTAGCTAGCTGGTTGACGTTTGCTGCTGTAAGTTTCAAACCGGTCTGGGGTTTGCTGCGTCGGATTTCACCCCCTGGCGCGAAGCCTGCGCATTGAACGCTTACCCTCGTGATTTTGATCCATCACCAATGGACTTCTCGAAAACGCGACAGTTCCGAAATGTCAAACAAGCGTCAGGCTCGTTGTGTCGTTCTTGAAAAAGTAACGGTTGTTCTTGTTCAATGCAACTTGAAATGACAACGCGTCAGTGAATTGGAATTCCTGTCTTAAGGATGTAACGCGCAGTATCATTGTGTAGCGGGTCAGTCTCGCCTACGAGAATGCTGCTATTGGCCTAGCAGGTCACTAGTCTCGTTAGTAGATTGACGATCGTGGTAGTGTGTCAGTGTATTCTGAAAAACGCGTCTGTTCTAAGTTCTTTACTTATGCGTGTTTCTAGCCAATCGCCTTTCCGCGGCGTCGTGCGCTTGCTTTACTTATGTAATCGGTTTCGCTTGACCGCGCTCCCGCAAACGACTGATTCTCGCTTTTTTGCGTGGAGCATATATCCTGCGCGGCTTTCATATATGTATATCTGATCGGCGGCGAATACATGTACATAGGAACGACTGAAAAGAAGATTGTTCGATTGCACCTATTCTAATTTATCGCCGGCTCCTGTACTGGAGTTTCTAAATCCGTGAATTGCGTGTCGCATCTGAACCCCGTGCAACGCCGTCTTTTGAGTTTAGCCTATTGGCGTGTCTCGCCGTCTATGCACTGACACGGCATTGGTCAAGGGAGCAATCGCTCGAACCGATTCGGATCCGTTGCTGGCTTTGCTGTTCATTGCGATTAATCGATTACAGTGACAATAACAATAATAACCAGACATTCCTCACGTGTGTCGTTGCCGTGCGACTTCAGGTCTTAGCACTTCTCAGGTACAGTAAGAAACCAGGAAGAAAACGCTCAGGAAACCTAAGCGTCTGGTGAGGCGTTGTAATTGCATGCAGTAGGGGTTGAAATCTAGTCGGTAACCACGTATGCTTGGTTTAAGCATGGCATGGTTCTGCCATTCTCATTTTTGGAGTGAAATAAGTACAACAAACCTCGGTTAATCCGGATTCGATTTGACCGACGATTTTATCCGGTTTAGGCGAAGATCCGGATTAACCGAAGATGGTTGTTTCTCGCCTGACGTCATATCGGTACTGAGATATCGGTGAGAATCGTTTAAATTGAACACATTTACGACACAACCGCATATTTTCGCAGAAGCAAAACGAATTTATTGATGTACACGTCAGACTAGTAACCGCCATATCCAGGCAGTTATGAACAATCTTTAGTTCATAATCTTAGATAACTTGGCTGCGGAAATCTGGGATTTTGGACTGACGCAGAGATTTTTGTGACTGGTGCTTAAGCAGTCACTCTATTTGGAAGTTAATGCCCTCTAAACATTTACCGAGTGCAATACACTCAGGGATAATGTTGTACACTTCACACGAACATTGAATACTAATCAACAAACTGAAACCCTGGTTTGGCGGCGTGCTTTCAGCGTGATATGTTACGCCCGTGTATGACGCAATAATCGTCTCTACGATTGGTCGAATGTTGCGTACAGTTGCGGCGGCTGTTATAATCCAAAACGTTCGTTGTTGATCATGAGTACTTGCGTCTGAAAGGTGCCAAGAGGTGCACTAACTTCGCTGCAAGATCCGGATTACGAGATGTGAAAAGAACATTTTATCCGGTGTTGGTGAAGATCCGGATAAACCGAAGATTTTTGTAAAGAAAAACGAAAGAAATCATTTGTACCATCACTTCTATCCGGTTTTGGCGAAGATCCGGATTAACCAAGGTTTACTGTAACTTCTTGTAGCATGGTGGGAGAAGTGGCGTGGCAGGGGGTACGGAGGACCTGATGCATCGGGCGCAACGAGATCGCTGCTCTGAGTAGTTTACCAGGTCGCTTTTATCAAAGAGCAGCGCGTCACTCAAAAAGGGTGGTCTGTTTCGTTGCGTACAAAAAGCAATTTTTTGTCTTGCGCACCACCGATGCCACCTTGTTGCACGAAAGCATTAGTATGGCGCCAAATACCCGCAAGGTAGTTTCTCACCATGCGGTACACCGAAGAGCGTCGGGTAATTCTGCGCTCGTACACGGCTCGGCACGGCAACTCCTGGACGCAATAAAACGAACAGAGAATCGTGCGCGGCTACTCCTGGCAACTCCTCAGTGTCGATTGGCCTTTATAATTATTTGGTCTTTTACAAAGTTGTTGTTATTATCTTTACATCAGTGATTCTCAACCTGGTCCAAGTGGACCACGGGTGGTCTATTTGTAGTGGTGCACAGATAGTTCCATAAATCCTTGATAAAACGTTCCTGAAAATTGTACCGTGCCCTTGAGTTCACTGACCTATGTGCAGTATAGTTTCGACTTGTTCATGTGTCAGCCAGTGGTGTGTTCAAGCGAGGCATCAGGGGCCCCATCGAGTTGTTTCGCGTGCAAATTTTTCTCAGTTTTGGTGAAAAACGTGTTATCCACTCGTGTAATATTCTCCGAAGCTGATAATAAGTAAGCACTCTGCTTTCAAAAGGGCGCCAACAGCTAGGCTACTGTAGTGCGTAAGTAGACTACTCTGATTTCAACGGGCCCCCAACTGCTACTGTAAAGCACAAATACCCTGATTTCAAATGGGCCTCAGTAGCAACTGTAATGTGTACTCTGCTTTCAATGAAGTCCTCAACTGCAATGTGTAAGTACTCTGTTTCTAAAGGGGCCCCCAGTCGCAACCGTAATGTGTAAGTACTCTGCTTTCAAAGAGGCATCCAACAGCAACTGTAATGTGCAGGTACTTTACTATCAAAGGATTCCGCAACTGCAACGTGTAGGTACTCTACTTTCAAAAGGGCCTCCAACATCAACTGCAATGTGTAGGCAAGGATGTAGTAGGGCAGAAACGCGTGGGAACGGCGTTCCCACACCTTTTCACGTTTTGCTTTAAAATTAGTGTGAAGCTGTTTAAAATGGATATTTTTTGGGTGCATTCCCACATCTTTTTTCTTAGCACTACATCCCTGTGTGTAGGTACTCTATATCAAAAGGGCCCTCATCAGCCACTGTAATGTGTAGGCACATAGCTTCAAAAGGGTCCCCACCAGACTTTCTCATGTGTAAATAAGGAGAAGCTTCAATCAACCAATTTCAATACCTTAAAGAATCCGTAGGTTAAAATTTGTTCTAAAAAGACTTTTTCAAGTAAGAGCAAAAATTTATACCAAATGATAATCCTTTTTCACTGTAAGGGAATGAAGTTTCATAATATAGTGTAGCAATGTTTGCAAAAAGGAATACGATGAACTATTTGCTACTTTTGCACATTTTTCAAACAATTAGTGTTTATGCAAGAAGGCAGTTTTGACTCATCCAGCCTCAAAGCTTTTCAAAACAAGTCTCAGGTTGGATGCTTTTGTGTGTATTCCATTTCTTGAATGTAGTTAAAAGGATGAAATTTAAAATAAATTTCGTGTTTTGAATCTGCTTGATTGTTGCCTGTGGTTCCATGGAGCCACATAAAGACATGGCTGTGAACAAATTCAAGAAACCAAGCATTTTTCAGGAGAGAAAGTGTAAACTTTTTAGTTTATTGATGGTAAATGCAGGGAAATGAGACGCAAAACTAAAGAGGTGGGGACGATACCAACTTGCTATAACTTTTATGTGTTGTTAGCAGTGGTGAAAGTAGAATAATTTTCTTACCGGAACGATCCAGTATTTGTCAATACCCTCCCAAAATTTCAGCCATAAATGTAAATAAGCAATCAA
>JGI24021J15306_10001249_pt1 | contig 24204 bp, 15 predicted proteins | sample Ectturendosymbi1_FD_15306 | JGI IMG/M metagenome (IMG submission 15306) | reverse complement strand
CTGGATTAATACGAACTCAGCTTTGTTTGCTAAGCTGCTCCCGCCAGTATATGGACTGGGGCAGCAAGCAAACACAAAACCTTAAATTATTGTCAAACAGAACTTTGTGCCTTGTTAATCAACACGGCTATGCAGGCAACATGAAGGGAACTTTCCCTATTTCCAGGTATCCACTCGCACCCAACTCACTGGCTGAGGTTAGAGCGCAAAAAAGAAGCCACGAGTAGCAGGTAAATGCGAGTAGCAGATAAATGCGAGTAGCAGGCAAATGCGAGTAGCAGGAAAATGCGAGGCAATCTAATTTTTCCTCCAACGTAGATCCAATGCTTCGAAAAGCGGCGGGTTCAGCCGCAAATCACAGCAGACTTGGTCAGAAAATAAGGTTGTTTCGTTTATACTCGCTCTTTTCACCCCCTTCGGAATGTCACTATTGGCCACCTACTCCAACCTCAGCTTGCTTGCACCGTGGGCCACGCAGCTACTTCAGCAATGAATGCTGCGCTGGTGGCGAGGTTTGTTATGAGAGGTTGGACATAAGCCTCATTCAGATGCCCGGTCTTCAGCTGATATGTTGTTAGGTGGGAATTGTTTGTTCTCGAGATAAGGATGTTGTTATGCCGACGCCCGTCACTACAGTACTGCAAAATATTTTCATTCTCCACGACGAGCTTGGAGGATGGTGTTGAGAGCGGGAATGGAATGTGTGGACACACACGAAGTTGCGAAAGATTTTCGCTGTAGCGAAAGCACATTGAAGCAGCTTTGAAGTGGTTTCAAGTCCCGAAGCGATGGTTNAAAGCTCACCCATCCCACATTCTTGCCATACCAACCCAACCCAACCGACTACCGCGGTTTTGCCGGGTTCTCTTGAAAATAAACAAGTCCTNCGCAAACTGATGACGTAGACAGGCCGCGATTCTGACGTACTTGACACAATGGGTTCACCAGAGCGGAAACTTTGTACCTTACAAAGATTTTAAAGATTGCTTCATTTACATTTTTAGTGCTTCTCTTTAATAAACGTCATCTATAGAATAAGATTCTCAGACAGCAATGTAAATGTAAGCGAGAGGATGTTTATACTCACATGAAAATATCTTTTTCGGAGAGAAACGAAAACCACTGTTGTTGACTCGGAGGTTCCGAGATCAAACCCTGCCACGGGTGGATAGATTTGAACCAATCAGCAAACCTGTTCTCCGTTTTCACCAAATCACCCTGAAAATAACTTTGCATCCAGTCATATGTTGGGCACAACAACATACATTTGCTACAAACACACGCGAAACATCGATGACAACGCCTCTTCCATCCCGCCAATCAGAGTTGGTTGAGATAAAACGCACAAAAGCATTGTGACCGCCCACACGCTTCGCGCAGCAGTTTGTTATCGCTGCTGACAACACCTGAAGAACCCACCTTCGGGTTGATGACGTAAGCAGCGTTACGAAAGTCGACGCTGACGTAAGCATTTGATTTGGACAAACGCAGAAGCCAGCGGAGCGTGTCGATGGAAGGTAGGCGTGACACAGAATGCCTGTTCAACAACGGGATGCTCTCCCACGGAAGAAGCTGAAGGTCTTTGTCCAGGATCAGCACCACGTGCCCACGATTCTGGATGAATGAAATGAACCATTTTAATTGCACAAGATCTGGTGTCGCACTGTTGCAACCTCTCCGGTGGCGTTGCGTTGAATGCGGGATTCACCACAAACGGGATGTGCGTGAAGAACAACACCAGATATAAGTGGCGCGAACAAGCAATAATAGAGTGATTGCGGCGTGGAATCTCTATTGTTGCTTGCTGCCACAGTGTCAAGCTTTGTGCACATACCGCTCGGGATTTCCGATCGCAGCAAAACACACGTTCAACAGGAAAACGCATGCTTTTTATAATCAACGCGAAATTATTGCGTGAGAGGAAGGACTTCTTTACATATAAACTTTTTACGAAACTGCAGCGTGGTTTAAAAGCACTCCATTGTCAAACCCTCAACACAGGGGGGATGGTTTGCATCATATGTCCATCTCGCTCCAGCAGCTGATTCATTTAAATTACTCAAACACAAACTAAGGACCTTTTTTGTAAACACCAAACAAAAAATACATTTAAGAATTCGGTAAAGCTCAGAGTACCGCTGTATTGGAGATCACAGCAGTGTTCACCATTATTTTTCAAATACGCCCCTCCCCTCCACTCTTCCCGATCAAATTGTTTTCGTTGAGCCACGTCATAAACCGCTGTGTGCAGCTGTATGACGTAATGACGCGCAAAACCTGTCGCACGTGGAGTGACGACACAATGGGCAGGTGGGCGCTGGCGAGACGCCGAGTTCTCGCTTCAACAAAACAGACCTTGAAAAGATTCCGCTCAAGATACTTAACCAGGGGGGGGAGCGGCACCGGACACAGGTGGGGCGAGACAGGGGTGCGTGGCGTTGACTGTTAACAACGTCACCTGACAAACCTACACAACCACATCGAACTCACTCTGCATGACACAGGCTCACCTCTTCCCTCGAACAACTCTTCGTTTCGAAACTTTCAAAAACCTTCAGCACGGTGTCAACAGGGGAGTCAGGGGGGAGGATGGTGCAAACTGCCATCACTTTTTCATCAGTTGACAAATAATTCCACGACGACAAATACATCTGCCAAGTTTAATTGACGGATCAAAAATATGAAACAAAATTACACGTCAAACATTTGCGCTGTTTATATACAGTACCCAGAACGCAAACACAAGGATTTTGGTTCAACGAACATAGATGAGAATGGTCTCTGTGTAGTTTGATAGAATTTAAAGCTCTAAGTGTCCTGCAAGCTTTGGAAGAATCAGCCGACTGGGCTCTGCTTTCTCCACTTTGTGATGATTCAAACTTGCGCATATCTGTATTCAAGTGACTAGTCTCGACGCAGTCGCATCGATCAGGAAATTGTTTGTTGGTTTGACCGCATCACTTGTGTGGCGGCTCAATGCTGGAATCTCTGAAGTTTTATTTAAGACATTAGGAGAAGCGTTTTGTGTTGCCGACCCAAGGGCGTGCGCGCAGAGATAGATCCACCAACCTCAACCAGTTGCTTGTCGACGTCTTTGTTGCCGAGAAATTGAACAATGGCTTCAGTGCCGCGGATTATTTCGTCACGTTTCGCATCGCTAAGCACGCATCCAAGCATAACCCCTCGATAGTGGTTCAATATCTGATAAAACACATAATTGTTGCTGCAAGGCATTCCAAGAAACGTTTTTGACCATTTCTACTGCAGACCACTTCCTGCTTACAACATTTCAATATTTGTTTCCGTCTGTAATTCTGGCGTTGAAAAGCACGATAAAACATAATAGCAATTCTAAAACGTCAGCGACATTAAACTTCGAAGATTCAACATTCTATGTGCAAACTGAAAGCGAACCGTTCACCAACAAGTTGGTAACAACTTTTACCAACTATTCAAGGCCACCTTATATCACCTGTTTATCACCGAAAGTAATTTCGACGACGTCCGCAATCTCACCTTTCGGCCCAAGCCAGTTATAAAGTCCCCGAGGGCCCTGTTCATCTTACGTCGCTGGGTCCACCACAAGGACTTGTCCGTACTCTTCATCCCATCCACATTGCACTGCATCAAGTGATTGAACTTGCTCATGGCATCAGCCACAGCTGAACCTGGATGGGGGGGAAAGCATGTTCAACAATTTTACATTTTCATTATATAAGAAACACGCGCCATATTTGCGAAGCACCATCCCGGCCGGTCATGGTCCATCGCTAACTGGCAGTGAATGCAATTTGCTGCAACAGCTGCCAACGTTAGACTGTGGTCATAAAAACTTAATTGTCATCAAAAATGACAATGAACAGAAATCGAGTGCATCCCCAAAAAGAAATCCAAGAACAACACCAGTCGTGTTTGGAAAGTTCAATAACAACAAAAATGAGCAATAAAATCGTCACGGTCTGATGGTCACATACCGTCCATGTTGAAATGCAGCGGGGGGAAGTCCCTCCGAAGCCTCGTCACAATGATGTGGTTCGTCGCGTCACCTGCGTCTAATAAACTTTATGTTGTGAGGGGGGTGCTAGATGTGAGGGGGGAAGTGCTAGATGTGATGGACACACATATTGATGGCTGGGGTGGCCGGGCCGGACAATTTATCCGGATATACGCAACGGACTCGACGTCACGTCCGGTCTTCGCGTGAGGAAGCCACAGGGTGGCGCTAAAGCTAAGCTATGACGTCGATTGCGGAGTTAAACAGGTTAACGAGGGATCCAGTGACACAGTTAACTGCACATTGTTTAAACAATGTGTGCAACAATTTCGCAAAAACTTAAAAACAAATAACCATTTCAAATATTACAAATCTATCCTGTTGATCAGGTCCACATCTAATCAAACGGAATTTATTGCAACTTTATCTTTTCAAATCTAACAAACAGCAGTGAATTTTAACAGACCAGTCAAAGGCAACAAACTTCAAACAACACAACACACGTCAACACACCTGGGCGGGCAGTTGAGAGCAAACACACAGTCCATGCTGCAGGTAATTCTTTGCATATCTCCTGTATGTAACTTTTGCTTTTTTCCGCATTTTTAATAAAATAATAGGGATGAGTGATTTCAGCCATTTCCTGCAACGCTTCAGCTAGCACAGGATCGCAGGCATCTGTCGAACATTTGTTTGTCATCAAAGATGAAGAGACAGCGTCGCCAACCAAGTGGTGGTTGGTGAGGAGTGCGCAACGCAATTATGACGCAGCATCAACAATACCCGCGCCTTTCAAATGCGTTGCCATGGTGATCTGTCGTCTCCGCGATACGTCATTACATGATTTCACTGTAATTCGCAACCCAATCAGGCAATGCAATTACATGTATAGCAGCACAGCCATTGAGGTGAAGTATGTGCATTCTCTCTACGTGAGATGTACACCAAACTATAGGATCAACACAACCGTCTATGGCAGTGCTTGCCAACATTTTAAGAGTCATGGACCCTTTTGACGATTTGACTGATACCTCTGGACACCTTTAATAAAACCGGTTAATACTGATACGTACAAGTGGTCTCTAGCTAGAGAATGCTGTCATCCGCTTTGCGCGCCGAAAATCATTGTTTCATGGAACTTACACGTAACAAACTGACATTGTTACATGACAATCGAAATGCCTACCGGATGGAATTGTGTATAAAAGCGTTGTCAAGGGCGGGATAATTGCAACTTGCATACCTTTGATAAAGTGAATAAACATGTGGTCGTTCACACGAGCCAGATCTTGTGTTGCCCTGTAGCCTGGATTATACAGTTACGCTCGACTCGTGGTCGTTTGCAAACTCGACCACCACGGCCGGTAGTTTGGTATTTCGCTATTTTCCTTTCATCTTATACATACAAAGGTCATGAACCCCTGGGGTCCATGGCACCAGTTGGGAACCACTGGTCATACGCAAGGGGGGCATGCTGCAAGTTTGTCATGCGAGGTTATTAAATGAACAGCAACAAAAATGTAACGGACAATCACGCAGTACACACCTGCATGCAGGTTTGGATTTTGCTTCATAACTTTCTGCGTGGCTTTGATCTTGCCTTTGACACTTAAATGAAAGACCGAACGAAGAGTTATTCCAATCGACATTGTATGGAACGCAGCGGCTACCCAAGGATCCTTCTGTGATGCGAAGGCACTTGGCGCATGTTGCAGTGCTATGCACTGAGCAGATGACTTGGTGGTGTGGAAGTCACCTGCAATAATGATCAAGTTTGTGATTGGGCAACAGTGGCATAAGCCCATGGTCATGAACACACACAAGTCTGAAACAAACATCTTCAAATACAGATGAAAGTAAGCTAGAATACCAGTCATTATGAGCTTAGGGTCCTCTGAGCGATACGATACTTTCATTTGTCGAGACTAGAAATAAAAGCAAGCAGAGGCTATCGCAAAAATGCTTCTTATACTGTACACGTAAGCGCACGCACGAGATCTACCAAAACTTCAATGCAACTGACCACACGCGGTACTGAGTTTGAAGGAGTCGACCAGGTGCGCGTGACAAGAACTCAGATCTGTTGATGAGAAGTCTTCGAGGTCGTGAAGTTCAGCGAAGCACTGGTTCGCCTGAAAACCAAACAATGTTCTGGCGACGACCAATCACATTCAATTGTTGCGAAACAATGTTCGGGCGACGACCATTCACATTCAATAGTTGCGACACGTGAATTGCTCTCGTCCCTTACCCGTCCTGGTTGTGGCAGAGTGTTCAGCAGGAAGCTGGTGTTCTCCCGCATGCTCTCTATTTCATCGGCATCTGGTAACGATACAACAGGTTACCCTGCATGTGTGCTGGGGCTGGAAAGAGGGTCAGGTATTTCGGGCGGAGGTGGCATTGCGACAAAGATGTGCTCGCATTATATAATCAGAGGCAACTATTTATCAACTTGCGCGCCAAACAAATCACTATCACTTCGAAAATCAAAAAATGCGATGAAACGTTGATTTCAGCTGCAGCAAGCACCAACATTGGTGACTTTGCATTTAAACCCGCGGAGGTGCTTCTCCTGCACCGCAACCCCTGTTCTGTGGCTGGCAAAGGTTAATGCTACGATTGATTTTCATGTTACTTTGCCTTTTCGTCACCAGCACCAAGAAAATCGAAATATTTGGTTGTTTTTCTTTTCAATTCGCGGCATTTCCCTCTTGTATCTTTTCTTGAGTTGTCCCTGATGAACCTCGCAGGAATGTACTTGATCGCACAACGCAACGACGCCGTTTGTGACAAAGCGATCGTTGGTTGGGTTGCCGGACTGTCTCACGACGAGATGTTGCTGATGGCAGAGAGGCAGCTTCACGAGAGCGCGACCGGGAATCGAACCCAGCCCAACAGCTTTGGTGGAGCGTGGCTAACCAGCTGTACCATGTTGCCAGTAAACCTAACTATGCGAAGCACAAACCAAAGGTAAAAAATCTAGCACTTCACCTTTGAATCCATCCGGATCTGCGTGGTCTTCCTTGTCTCCTACCGAGTCTCTGAAACAGAACAACCACAAATAAACGCCAGAAGCATCCCATTCACCGCACGACATGAAACTTACTTTGGCTTCAGGAGTGACTTTGCTGGTCTTCGGGATGGTCTGACGGTCTGATGAACAAAACAGTGGCGGTCTGATCAGACCTCAGCCATAAAAGTTAACTCCATGCGGTAAACATTATCAATAACTTATGAACAGGGGTAAGAGCACTTGACACTTGATACAACTGTCCTATAACTCTTGTCTGTCAGCCTATAAGGTACCGCATAATTATCTTCACGATTCACATGATTTCACATTTTTGTAGTGTTGAATATCACGATTTAAATGATGCACAACGCGCACGTTCGTTTTTGACGCATTCAATGAGGTGTGATGAAACCAACACAACGTTCAGGCAGTTGAGCGTGGTACACGTCGATTGTTGTCATCGATAAGCCTGCTTTGTTGTTNTAATAAACAAGAGACAATGCAGGTGGCCAATCATCTTACTTCTCGATCTTCACTCGTATACACGGGCCCCTCCTCTTCTCTATGACGTCGGCGAGCCTCCCTGCGTGACGACCTGACGTTGCGAGTGGCGGCTTTCCTTCTTGGTCGCGTCTTCATGGCAGGCGAACCACATGGATCCTGCAATGGACAATAAACTGAATGATCAGTCAGGACACAGGTGGACGATGCACTGTTTGTAGACCCACGCCGAGCAACCTCAGCAATGACAAGCATTCCAACTCAAAATGCCAGCGATAAGTTTTTAGCATGTTTCATGAACGGGGCGAGTTTTCGGTCGTTCCAACAGCATTCTGCATGACGTCAGCGGTTAAGCTGTCATGCATGTTGAAAAGAAATTTGAAAAATACAGTGCATTGCTTAATCATAAAAGTTATTAAAGAAAAATTATTGCATGCGGAGTCCCTGCACTGCAGCAAACACCCCCACGTGAGATCCCTCAACAACTGACCAAAAAACGTTCCCATTAAGCCATGAACTTACAGTCGAGCGGGTGGTTTGTGGTGTGAATGTTGCATGGAGGAGATCGACCAACAAGTTTGACACATTTCGCAATTGCATTCATTGTATGGGACCCCTTCACAGATGAACATTTACTGTAGTTGCAGCGCACTCGCAACCACAGCAACCCCCCTCACTTACTGTTTCCTGTGTTCGATCGACGCTCTCATCGACTGTAGCGGAAATAGCGGGGGTTCTGTTTGATCGCCGGGGTTGGGCGAATAACGCTTTGTCTCCGTCACCATCGTCATTGTGTGAGTCATCAATGCCAGGCAGAGGGAGATGTGAGTCGCTGGTCTGATGCAGTGAAATATTTTTACTGATATATTGTGATAAAAAGTACGGCATGGCTGACGGTCAACATACCTTTGCTTTACTTGCTGACTGGGAAAGTGAAATTTGAGGAACGTTGTTTTCGTTGAATATTTCAAAGTTTTTTGATTTCGAGGTTCTGCTAGTAGAGTGTCCAGCTGGAGTTTTTGCATTGGCCCGGGTAACTCTGTTGGTTCTGTATGCGAAATATTAAAAAAAGCTTGAAGAACAAGCACAGTCTAACTCCACGCAATCCATAATCAAGTGTACCTCTTGACTTGGGGGGTTTTCAGGGCGGATCCACTCGCCTTGGTCGTTGGCTTCTTTGATGTCTTAGGTCGACCGGGCGTCTCGTATATTCGATCCGGTATACTATCCGAAGCTTTTCTGTTTGCACTGTCATCTTCCCTGGATAAGGAAGGGTGGAACAGAATGCAACCCACGTATAATTATTGTTTAGCGCCACCTCGGAAGGTTTGCGACCGTATCGGTTAAAATATGGACACCATCGAATTGCAGATTATATAATAAATCATTTCTAAACTAAATCGTTTCTTGCAAAAAAACTTCGAACAATGAATCTTTTGTCTCAGATAAGATTTAACAGACTTAAAGCAAATGATGTGTGTTTGTCGACTACAAAACTACACATGTGGACACATCAACAAGGAAGCGACAGTAAATAGTTCAGATGCAGACCTTCCACACACGGAATAAACGATTACGTGCGAAATCTTAGGAGGCATAACCGTTGATTTAAGTGAACAGAGCGCTAACAGTGCAGCTTGCAGTACAACGCCGGGACTATCCTAACACTACCAACAAGCATCACATAGATCTTTCAATCCGTTCGACAATGGCATGAACGGATCAACAGCATGACACGCTTTGCCACTCGCTACTTCCGCTTTAGTGGGTAACAAACAAAATAAGACACAAATATCTGGTGGTTAAAATTAAACACACACAAAACTACATAAACAACAATCCCTCCTTCGACAGAGTTGCCTTTGCGCAAACAAACAATTAAAGATTTTCGAATGTCGTAAACTTTACTTTTTTCTTGAAGTTGGAATCGATAAGTTGTTTAATTTATGAGCAAGGTTTTGGTCCACTGCACAAGAAACATTTCTTCTCCCAAGGTGGTCGATCACAGCATCCATGTACACGGAGGTGTCTGCTGCTGAGGGAAAAGGAATTTCATGAATCACAGCAAACTTACAGTTGAAATGAAACAAACTTTTGTGGCAGGGAAGCAGTATCGTGTAAATCAGGTAAGAAATGCACTTCACCAACCTGNTGTGCGATGGATCCCATCCATGAGGCTTTTCCCAGCAAGGAGGTGGATCTTTGCCGATACCTTCGAACAGCTTGATGACAATGGACAGACTGCCGACAACAACAACCAGCTTAACAAAATAGACTAGTCATTCCTAGAAGATTATTGTTTCATTCTTAAACTAGACTTGATGCAGATAATAGATGCTTGACACCTACTAACGTGTGTACAAGGGCAACAGCTTGCGATGTATCAGTAAACACGGTTGTTACAAACCAATACGAGGCACAGAACCCGAGTTTATTGGACATGGCTTTTCAGTACCAAGGCAACACAACTGCAATGCTGAGCTATATTAGAAAGTCCTCTAAAATCTAGAGCAGCTATGTCCAACCGAAATGCATTGCTGGGCCAAATGTTAAGTCACTCTCTTAATGAGGGCCGCACACTGAATGTCTTGCGTTGTTCTCGGTAAACTAAAATTTAGCTCAAGCTAGTGCAAGCGTTCGAATCCTATCAGCAGTGGTAACGACTTTTTGGCACCTCTAACAGAAACTGTGATGTCATAGGCGAGTTTAAAGTGCCAGTGGAACCACAAAAGAGAACTCGATTTGGTGCAAATGGAAAAAAAGAATTGAAATCAGAAACCTAGAAATAAGTTTGCACCTCACTGGACACATGAAAATCTACCAGTACGCAATGCAGACATGATAGAGTGACATTGAAGAATACTGCGTAAACCACAGGTGACCACGTGACGACTGTTACCTGGATCAGGTTTTCAAGTCTTAGTCAGAAAAGCTAACGTGAGCCATTAGCTGTTGAAGTGAGATGGAGATACAGATAATTTAGATTGTAGACTTGCTTGTGCACAGTTGCTTGTTGTACAAGGCTCGCCTACGTCACACTACTACAGCCAATTGAGCTTACAGAAAATACACTCGCAGTCCACACACATGCTTCCCATGTTTGTTGGTCGAAACAATTATATAGAAAAAAGTTCAAAATATTTCCACTTTTGCAAATAAATTACGCTTTGACGAACCCATTGCCGCCATGTACGTCATAATCATGGTTTCTTATATCGTGTTTGAAGAAAGATTTTGCTATTTTTGAAGTGGACTGGGGCAAAATTGAGGCGAACCATTGATGTCGCAAAAATGTGGGGATGACAAACTTCAATATAAGAGTTGTTTGTGTCGTCACTTCAGTAACACTTCAAACGGTGTTTTGCTTCAAACAGAATCACAGCAAACAAACCTGACATGAGACGCAATGACTTTTTGATGAACATTGTCGACGACCTCAAATTCCCGAACGAAAAATAAGCTTCTGCGAGTGCCGTCGTGTTGTCCAGGAGCTCCTTCCACAGCAGTTCTGAAACAAAAGAAAACATGCCGGGTTGGCCACGCCCTTGTTAAATGGCTACCTTCTTGACAAGAAACTTTTTCTTATTGTTTTTTTCATTTCAGTTTCGGATCGGGTATTGAGCTTTCACCTCAGCCCTCACAACAGTGGGAACCAGGCTGTAGGGAAATCCACACACGCGCGGCCAGTGGAACAGTGGCGTCCATGAGATAAGCGCGCCTTGCAATATAGAAATAATACAAGAACACAACATTTTATGTTTGAGAAATAACAAAAAAGTAAAACCTTCCTCCCCGAACAAACCTGCTCCATCGCCAGATCCCGTCTGATCCCCACATCCCTGCGGGGAATAAGTTGCTGGTAATATCTCACATCAAGACATGTACAGGTTCACTTTTTTCAAATGCGAAATCTTACTTTCTTGTCCATTTGCTGTTTATTGTTGAACAACGATATGTTTCTTCGGGCGCTTTGCAATAACTTGACAACAGTAGGAGAAGAAGCGGAAACATTCTAAGAAGTCAAAAGCAAACGCCTTCATTATTTAGAATTGAATCGTTCGAATATTTAAACGATGGTGTTTGCGACGGTTCTATTTTTTAATAAGTCATGATTGTGCTCGCCAGCGCAGCACAAGACACTCTGCCCTATCATCACATCTTGTCACTTCACAATGCGTCCTACTGCTCTTTCCCATGAAGACGCAACAATGAAGCCTTAACATATAAATTACGCACTGCTATTAAAAAACACTTAGCACGGCCACAGTTTATTAAGAGATTCTTATGCCTGCAACTGAGAAGCCTTCACAATTTTATTTACAATTTTTGTGGCGAACGTTGCAAAACACTTCAGCATTGTAGTTATCAACTGTCAAGCGGATTTGCCAAGAAGTAGTAAAATGAAAACAGAGCAAAGTTTGATTATATATACCACATAGGGGACCTACTTTCATGTAATCCGCACGCAGTTCTGCGAGCAAGCATTGTTGCTTCACCAATAAGCAGTTGGTGCACAATGTGCAGCCGCACGAATCAGGGTGATGATTAGACCGGTGGGGCATGGGTTTAGGTTTCCTCCGGGGGAGTGGGGGGCTTGCGGTTAGATCGGGCGCCGACACTGACACTGTTGATGAGATGTCCAAATCAACTGTGGGCATCGTCAGGGCATCTTCACCCACCTCTTCCATCAAGCTGCTGTTTTTTAAAGCTTCGGTGACGTCTTCATCATCAGAAGCAAGTCCTCTGTCTGCGCACAGCTCGAACAAGTAACCCAGGAGCGATCGTATTTTAAAAGGAACGAAATGTCCATTAACTTCAAGACAGGAGACTTCCATCTTATTTTCCCACCACTGACTGACATGATATTTTCATTAAAAAGAAAAATTGCAACCGCGCAATTTGCAGCGTCTTGATCAAAACCATTCACAAGCGTAGGTAGCCACGACACAAACGAATCATGAACAAGTAGCTTGTCAACCATAAGCACAATGACAACGTTACCATGCGAACTGAACTGATGCAACCTAGATGCACTCAACATCTTTTTCATACAAACAGAGCAACACGTAAATATTCTGTACACAGGAGGTTGTGCGCGACGTTACCACGTGTGCCTGCCTCCGCACAGTGGAATCCACATTTGTTCTTGTTCATTGTTTTCTACTCAAATAAAACTTTAATAATCAGTTTTTTATTTTATTTACAATGCCTGGCGCCAATGCTGTCAATACATTAAGCAACAATTCCATAAACAATCAGCTGAATACTTGAAGGAACGAACTTACGTTCCGGTCGAAACTTGCCATATGAGCAGTTTCAAAAGCATTGGTTTATATCTGAAGGGGAAATGTTTAAGGGCGAGTGAGAGAAGATGCCTCGTGTGATGCAGACGCTCACCGACAAATCAGAGAACGATAAATCTTGTCGCTCACCGACAATTCAGACAAATCTCAACAAGAGCAAAGATTAAGAAGCGACAACTTCAGGATTTTAAGTGTTATGTAACTGTAATGCCTTATGCACAATGAACTAGGTGCCGATTATCAGCCTTGTTCAGCTGATACGTCACCGGCAGCATGAAGTCACGGTCAGTCGTGGCCGGCTCGTACTAACCCACGTTATTGGAATGCAACCTTGTTCTTCTTATATCACATGTTGCTCTATTATTGCAATCGATATATTTGATGATATCCTCACAAATTGCCAGCTCTTCATCAAGACGAGCGTAATTGCATTCCATTCTAGCAAGCTTTGCCATCAAAAGCTCAAACTGCAACTCCCTGCCGTCAAAACAATTGCACACCCATTGTCAACAATACGATATTTATAATAATATGTTATTTACATATATATCACAAAAAGATTCTATTTGAATAAGAGCTGAAAATGCGTGCTCAGTAGTCGAACCATCCTCTGATAAGATCATAGTGTCTGGTTCTTGGCTGTAAAAGGATTTCTTTCGATAGACAGTTGTTTATTAAAAGCCTATTTGTTTTAAAGAAAACACAGAGCTTGGAACACTCAATGTTTTTAGCGAACAAAGTCAAAAAACACAAGAAACTTCGTAGAACTACTCGAACCAGACATTTGAGATGATTGACCAGACTCCGGGGAATAATCCGAAGATGCGGAGCAAACAGTAATATGCGAATACTGCAGCAAATGTTGTTTCAGCTCAAACAACAAATATGTTAATTAAAACAAGCTTTTGATTGCTCCTGTTTCGCAATCGTCTAGAGTTTGTGCACATGCGCACTTATACAGTAAAATACGACCGAAATCGATTCCAACGAATATGAAGTGGCGACTACCAATGCAATAGACCAGGTGTGACCAACTTTTCTTCGACTGGAATCGACCAGAAAATTTTTGATAACCGGTCGGTAATAAAGTCACAAGTACAAAATGTCAAAATCCAATAAAAAGGAATATTAATTGAAAAATGTTCTTTTTACGTATCTTGTCCATTCAATGCAAAATCAGGCGTGATCGACCAACTGATACTCGCAGAAGACAATCACCAGTACGAAAAACTTATGGTTCAGGGAGACAATTAATCACTTGCCAAACGTCATTCGTAAACGCAATTAACTTCCACAGAGCAACTTGATCACACAAACCTTTCCGGCAAGAGCAACAATCGTGATAACGTTATTCCATCGCTGATGTACAGACTGGCAACTCTCACTTCACCAACAGTCAGCCATAAATCGGAAATTTTATACAAGATATGAAAAAGATCAAGGAAAAGTTCAAACTGTCGCAGCATGTCATTGTTGCTTCCTGGAAACAACAATGTTTTGAATAAGGGTCTGGGCCCAAAGACAACCATTTCCAGCAGGCCATTATAACAAAGTACAGTTAGGTGGAGAAGTACCGTTGCCCGAAGCACAATGTATGGCTCGCAAACCGTACAGATCGTGAGGCGTTTTATTCGTACAATGTAGGCCTTTACTTTGATTTATTTAAGAACAAATGTTCAATAAAACCAGGAAATGCTGATCTTTATTCACTTCAGCCTCGGCAGATGGCGGGGATTACCCGGGCAGCTAACACAAGGTTCGTATCTTTACGTGAGGTTAGATGAGTTCACACCGTTACAGCGTAAAAAAGAAAACAAAAACAAAGTTGAATTAAGCTGAATCCAGACTGACCGAATGGTGAATCAATGCAATGCACGAGAATTATTTCGACATCAAGACACAAAAGCTGATTGAGTGAATTACAGCACTGCACGCAGACGTCCAGCTTACCTACGGATCTCCTTCCAAGTTTAGGAACAGCTTTCACAGGTCCACTAAAATCACACACCTTCAACATCTAAATACACAAAAAATAAGGTCACGAGAATAGCGTTGTTTTCAAAAGTTTGCTAAATAATTACCCGAACATCCTTAGAAGCGACAAATCAAACAATTCTTGTTAAGTTACAGAAGCACAATACAAGATTGTAATATTTCTCATCCATTCATAGGCTGGTGGTTATTTCCATCATCACGTAAAGCGGTTGTTCACTCGGAGCTCACCTGGAACATTCCGGGACAGCACTGGTCTAAAAGCATCACAATCGTCTGCAGAGCATGTACTGTTTGCTGGAGGAAATGATGCTTGGCAAACGAGCCGAGAGTGCATTGTGCCGAAGCCATGCTTATCTCCGACAGCAGAATATCCACACGGGCAGCCGCGAACGATGAGGCGAACGACACTTTGCGATGGTCCGCATCAATGAATTCAATGGAAGTGATTGTCTGAGCGAGCTGCTCAGCTTCGGATAGCTAAACATGGTCGCGAAACAGTCAGCAAAGCACCAAATACGTGACAACGTAGACAAAGTCAACAGACCACAAACAACATAGGCATAGACGATATACGACGAAACGTAGACGAAAACAAGTGGTACTGGTAAAATGTTCATGTACACTAAGTGTTCGGCGTGAAAGTAATGTAACCTAGTGATTGGAAACTGGAACATCACTTCATCCACAGGAAAGAGCACGAACTGGTCGAGGAAGCCAAACAATATCCCCCGGATGTTGTTGGCATCTCTTCGACTAAGTGTCGTGGATCTGTTGAATTGGACGATAGGTGGAAACTCTTTTACTCCGGGGTTGAGCCAGCACAGGTAAGCCCTCAGCTGGCAAACTGTGTTGATGAATGGATCCCACTAGGAGAGACGGTGTGCATGTTGAGGTTGAAGTTGTTGGACCCTGTGTTCGATACAGGTATACGGACCCAAACTCAAGTGCACTGTACCCGGAATCCATGAAAAAAATTAGTGATGCCCTGCCAAAAGGTTAAAACTAACGAATCCAGGATCCTTAAGGAGACTTCGATACACATATTGGGGCGAAGACGGGAAGGAATCGATGAGCATTTGTGATGTAACAACGCACTGTGCACCATGAACACTTCCTTCCAACGGAGATTTGCGCAAGTACACCTGATGCAGAGATTCCTTTGGTCAAGAAGTCACTTATTGATTTCTACATAGTTTCGGCTGACTTGTTCCGTTCAGTGTTGGACGTTCATGTCAAAAGAGGTTGACCGATTGGCCAGGCACCACTTGCTGGTCTGCAACAGCAGCTGGAAAATCCGCCGGGTCCTACACAAACGTGCAGATCTAGGGGGATCTACCGAGTGAAGTGGGAGGCCCTTGTGGACAAGAATGTAAGAGGGGACAGCGTATTGTCCTTGTTCCGAGAGTCCCCATAATGCACAGAAGACGCGGAGGTGGAGTGACGTCTGTTCAAAGCAGTTGCAGCTTCATCTGCTGCTTGGGTATGTGGACGGAAATGACTCGGTGTGGGGAATAATGGCAATACAGTAACCCGTGGTAAAACCAGGAGGTGAAAGATGCTGTTCGAGCAACAAAAGTAACCTACAAGGCATGGCTTCATAACAAATGCGACTCTTCTTTGCATTCGCGGTAAGCTGAGGCGCGAGATTCCGCAGCACTCACGGTGAAAAAGTCCAAAATGCAAACTTGGCAGAAGTTCGGACATAAACTGGATTCCAACTACTGGCAAGCCAACAAAGTGTTCTGGCAAACCATCCGTCGTCCCCGCAGCAAAATATCTAACATTGCTAGATCCATCAAAAGACAAAAATGGTGGCTCTCTTACTCAGTAAAGAAGAGCGATGATACAGGGCATCAGAATTGATACAGCTCGTAGATGCTTTTTTAAATGTGACTATTGTTCCAAAAGGCATGAGCTAATCAGACATCCTGTTTGACAAAGACACTTGTAGTGCGCAGTATCTAACACTCATATCTGGTTGATCTAGTCTTAGTCTTACATCCCATCGCTCCTTTTATTGATGATTCACTCATTATGAACATTTTCACGGTTACATTGTAATCAGCCTTTTGTTATAAAGCGTAAAAAAGGTGTAATTGAGCTGCAAACTAACCTTCCGGACCAAAAGCAGAGCTTGGATCCGCACAGATGCACTTTCAACCATCAGATGATCTTTCATCTTTTTTATTTTGTCCTTTCGTTCTCTACACCGGCTGACACATGATTCGAAGCCTGGATTAAGAAGCATGATGCAGATACAGTGTATAGCACTTATGAATACCTTTACACAAACAACAAGCATCTCACAATATTTCCAGGTCTGCCTTTCCAACAAAGAGGAATCACTGGGGCCAAGTGCACCCTAACACACAATCGCAAATTTCTAGGCGAACATTCTTAGATTGGGAGTACTGAAGAAGATCACAAAATTGTGTTACTTCAATATTTAATGCCAAACTATATTTATCTGTTTCGGCTCGCTGGCAATTAGTTTACCATACTATCAGTGCCTTTGGTAAAGGATTGCATACATCTAACAAGGAAAACAAACTCAAATATGATGTCAGCAACAATCAGTGGACAATCTGATCAACAAATTAGAAGCTTATAATGGCATCATGCCCAGGCAAAAATATTGATGCAACGCAGGATATCTATGGTCGAAAAACCTTGAAGTAAAAGCACGATTTTACAAATGCAAGGAAGTTACCAGAACTATTTTTCTGTGTATAGATTGCCCGCCAACTTCATATTAATGCCCATAAGCTCCAATCAACTGCATTACAAATTAAGCTTTCTTTGGACTGCTTAATAGCAGTTAAAACATTCATGGTTAAACCACTCACCATCGGACAAGTGCAGTGCTTTTTCTGAAACTGAAAGAGCCTCTTTCTCCATTTTACACAGACACAAGAGCTTTGCCCAAGAACACTTTGTAAGTATATAATGCATGGCCACCAATGGATCATCACATTCGCCACCTACAAAATACACTGCATTGAAGTTTGATGCCTTTGAGGACTTGAACATTCAAGGTACAACACAAAAACTTATTTTTTCGCATATTTTCTTCACTGTAATACCATAAGGAAACATTTTATGCAAAAAAAAGTGACAAAGGTTATCACAACCAAACCTTCGTGTGTAATCCGTCCCAACATTTGATCAAGAAATCGAAATGCTGCAAGCGACAAGGATACCTACAACAACAAACAGTGCCACCTGCACATCATCAGGGCAATATCAAATATGCCATCCCCACTTTGTAATAAATATCTAGAGGTATGGTTCTGAAAAATGCTCAAGAAGAACCGGGAAAGGAACTACGTATCCAATTGTGAGCATTTCTTGACCCACCCTGCAATTTCATGCAGTGCACTTACACAACAGGTATAGAATTAGCCCATACCTAGGATGAGGTTTCACATTGCAACAAATTATGTGGCTACTAACTGTAGTCATCTGGAAAACTGTCTTGCAGTTGTGAGAATATTCCATACCTGACAACTATCAGTATCCTTAGCCAAAAAAAGAAGAAAATACAACACTACAAAAGTCAAGCATGAATTCATGTGTATTACTTAATGTTAGGCAACAAGATCAGAGACACCAATCTCATGTTATGTGATAAAGCAATCTTCTCAACTGAGACTTGAGAGTAGCATTAGCACATTACCACTTTTGTTAAAAACTATTTATGTAAAAGGATCTTTGAAAATTCATGAAAACACGCTGTGTGAGATTATTTGAAGCAACCACCTGTACATGAAACAGCATACCTCTCCACGCAGCTGCAGAATAATTGCTGCGACTTTCATGCAATTCAAAAATTCAATGGTGTACTGAAGTTTGCTCTCATTATTTTGAACTGATTCAATGCAAGACATAACAATTGAACCTAGGTCCATAATTCTGAAAGGTCGCATGCTTGGAAACCACTGGAGCAATTTAACAGACTCAGAGGTGGCATTGTCTTCATCAACAAAGGAAGTGGTTTCTTTCCAAACCTACGAGAGAAAGTTAATCATACACAACATACCATTTAAAGCTGTAAAGCAATGCTTCTAATTTTCTAAATGAATTATATATAGTATATACTGAATAAGACCTCTTTGTGGCTTCTACAATCAATAACAAATTACTTATTGGATGACACTCATATTGCACCATATTTCCTTAATTCTGTAATGATTGGAAGTTCAGTTGCTTTGCAGATTTTTTTCTATTTGCAAGATTTCAACCCAATTTTAGTGGTTTCTTATATTAAAAAAAATACATACAAGCTTCAGCAGAAAAAAAGTATAAGTGTATAACAATCAATGACTCAACTTGATTGTCATAAAAAGGTTGGCCAGAGGTTTTTACAGCAGCCTTGTGTGGCTGGATTTGTGGCTTTTGACAATGGCACAAGCCACATCAGTTTAACAATTTACTTACTTCCACAGAGATTTTGTGCAAAATCACATCAAGCAGCAAAATAAACAAAACCATGGACAGATCTGCTTTACATGTTTTTATCAGAGGATGTTTAGTGACAATGCATGCATTTTTAAAGAAAGCCTCCAGAAGGAATCATAGGTTCAAAAGTAATTATACTTTTGAATAATGCTTTCAGACAGGAACAGAAAGTTTGTAGCAATGTCGCACAAAGTTCGAAATTAAAAATTTTAATTAATGCCCAAGGCAGATGCCTTTTTGTAAACGTAAAAAGAATAGGATTCAGCAAGCCATACCCGGCTTTTTTTTAAAGTTGATCAGGCTTTCCAGATCTTGCCAACTACCATGAAAGCTTTCACTTTGTCAAAGCATTATTTCCTGAATCCACCTGATCAAGACCCATGTTTTTGCTAAAAGTTGGCACAATCACAGGGAATCATTCGAACCATAAAAGTGTGCCACCCCAGCAATTCTTTTCAGTACCTACATTATCTTTTCTAAAGAATGAAATCATTAGTTGGCTCAGTGCTGGGGCAACTGCCTTAAAACCACTAACGCAAATGCATCAAAAGATAATAAAAATCATTGAATATAAATCATTATCAAACTGCAGCTCTAGTAGCCCACCTTCCAAAAATTGTCAATAACAAAAATATATGAACTAGAAATTGGTGAATTTATGTTTCATTATCACAAAGTTAACTACGAACCATTTTTTCTAAGTACTTTTCTGAGCTAGATCAAAAACAGAAATATGAAACTAGAGTGATGCAAAATTACTATTTGCTGCTTTGATTTCATCAGAAGAAAGATCCAGAAACAACCAAGATTCACTGGCCCCAAAATCTGGTCCCAAATGACCTACAATCTACTTCATTTCAATTTTTCACAGTGGTTTGCGTGAAATGTATTTAACAGCATCTTCTGAGGATGTTTACGCTACTGTAAATATACATAAATATCTGTACTTCAATATGAACAACTGTTCTGTATTGTTATTATACTGTTCTTACAAAAACTAAATATAGCAAACTTAGAAACTGCAAATTATAATAGAGAAGTTACCCTGGGTGTAAGTGTAAATTACAAACTTTAAGGATATTTTTTATTGTTTTCATACCTGTTGCAGTAAAGGAACAAGATCATCTTCACATTGTTCATCAAATAAATAACTCATGCTGATAGTAACATTGTCATTTATGTCTGCATTTTATTTAATCTTTTTTGTCTGACTTGTGTGTATGAGTGTTTGTATGTGTTCATTTTTGTCTCTCTGTTGTGTATCACTTCTCTTTTTCTTTCAAGTATCAATGTCAGTAAGTTTAACACATAGTGGAAATAGCAAGAATGGTGCAGTTAGATGAGGTGATTGCAAGATTTTTCACTGTACCATTGCTCGGAAGATGTCCACTTCTCAACCGTTTTACATGTTTTGAATGTTTTTGTTAGGTCATGAAATCATCATATATATAGCTATGAAACAATAAATACCATGCATATGATTATGTCCACCAATTTCAAGAATGCTGATATCAAAAGTGACAAACAGCACATGGCATGCAAACAATTCCTGCACTTTGTTTTTCTACCAAACAAAAACAATACACGGCTCAAATATCTCACATAAAATAACTTTATTTCTAACGTCAGTCTTTCCAACTGTTATTTTGAGCTCAGTGTAAACTTGCAAATGATAATTGGTGTCATTCACTGCCACTTACAAATGACCCCTCCATTTGATTTAAAGCTGATTTTGACATGAACACATTTCACAAGACTTCAACCTTCCCAACAAATCATTGATTGTCAATCACCAGTTGCATGATATTACATCAATATATCACCAGAGACAACAAGGCGTAACTGTGAATACATTATAATTGCACCGTAAAATCTGAGCTGAAGAAATCCTTGCACAAATTGCCCATCAGTAGCAGGATCTGGATTAATTCAGAATTCTACTTAGACTTGCCACTTGCAGTAAACTTGCCTATGAAATCACACTTAACACTTTGAGAGCCGGTCTACGATATATTCGTACTTCGATTTCAGCCTAAAACCAGTAGTTGTCAGTTGCCTTACCAATGCCCTAGCTCCTCCACCGATTGCGCTAGAGAGCTGTTCAAGGGCTCAAATGAATCAGACAGTCTTCTAGATTGCACTCGATAAAAAAAATTTTGGTTGGGGTTGGGGATTTTTAGTGAGTGACGTCATAAGTGAAGTAGATTTTGTGCCATTTTGGCTCATGTTGCCTGGCCTAGGGCCCAACCGCTAGGCCTAAGTATTTCGCTAAAGTTTTCATTGGAAACTAGGCTCAAGTCTGATTCTTTTGAGCCTTGACTTTCTAACGTTTGTGGTTCAAAAGTTATGAGCTTAAATGAACAAATTCATTGATTATCTAATTAACTAATTAGTCAAAAACATTTACTAACTTAGATCATAACTTTTGAACCCAAAACCCCAGCAGGTCACCCAAGTACCAAAAGACTCGGATTGTAGCCTAGTTTCCAGTAAAAACTTCATCGAAATACAACCATCTAACAGTTGGCGCCCAGGGCCAGGTGAAGTTGGCCAAGGTGACCAAAAAGTCCTCCACTTATGACGTCACTCACAACAAACCCACACCCCCCAAGCAAAAAATTTTTTTAGAGTGGAAACTACAAGACTTGTGTCTTTTGACACTTCGACCAGGTCTGTAACCTGTACAGGAGCGGAGATATTCCCGCGCAAAGCCACGTGCAATCCAGCTGTTTTTTTTGCAAACCACTTGAATTAATCCGGACGTCGAAGTGTTAAGGATTGGTTAAAGATGCTAAACAGTTGTTACCATTGCAGTTAGGATTAGAACGCTTTCAGTACATCAGTTTAAACTAAATTTAGTTTGCTAAGTAAGTCATTCAGTGTGCAGCCCTCATCAATAGATCATTCAATTTGCGGACCTAATTAACATAGTAACATAATTTTTGGCTCTGTAGGCAATTTCAGTTGGACATATCTGGTCTAGATTCAAGACTGTGTAGAACACCCTGACAATTATACGCTGATAGCAGCTTTAGCCATTGCTAGCATGCTGCTGATTGTCCCAGTAGGTTTCACAAAGACATTGATTTCATGGTTCTTCAGGCATCTCTGCAAATTTCTATCAATCCCCTCTTGAGTAATAAAGAATGACTATAGAAGGATAGCATAGAAGTTAGAAGTTCAAGATAAAATATTGATGACCTAGCACAATATCTTCAAATATTTGAAACTTTGAAAAAACAACAATTATAAGAAAGTAACAATATAAAACTTACATAATCAAAACATTCCTGGAAACATATCTCACCTCACACAACTTTCTTTCCCAGTCGCTGATGAAATGAGAAAATTTTGTTAGAAAAACAACTTCCCAACCAGGCTTAACATCACTTTTCTGTAACATGTTGCATGCAGCCATGGATAAGGAAAATACATCACTGAAAATTGCAACAAAGTGGATTAGACCAGGGGTTCCCAACCTTTCTCTGACCATGTACCCCTTCAGCATTTCGATAGATGAATATGTATCCCTAAAATTTCTTATGACAAAACATTTTAGCATGATTACTCACAGATATATCTAAAAATAAGCATANAACGGCTTTTGAAAATAACATTCACTGATATATGTGTAAATATTTCGAAATCAATATAATATAACTATTTTTTTCTCTTATATTNCTAACCTCAAATGTACCCCTTCAGATNGGCAAATGTACCCCTTGGGGCACATGTACCCCAGGTTGGGAACCTCTGGATTAGACAGAGATACACTGAAAAAACATATTTTAGTACCACAATGTCTTTTTTATCTTTTCGATTTGAGAAACTTCCAAAGTAACTGTGGGCAGGGGTTAGGTTCAGTTGCCCAATCTTCAGTAGACTTCATTGTGCAAACTCAGGCCCAAGGAAAGGTTAAGGTATTAGGGCCAGGTTCAGCTGCAGAGGCTGCTAGATTGGAGAAATATTCCCTACCTGCCTATTGATTCCTGATACTAGACTGATTACTTTGCAGGCTGAAGACTTCAGTCTACACTTTAAAAGGAACTACTTGGTCCAGAGTTGGAGCCCTGTCAGGAATCTCCCTCTCCAAGCCAGGATGGACCTGGGCATAATAATGCCTAAAGGTATTCTAGTTACCTCAAAACTGCCGAACTCCAGCCCTATCACTAGTAGCAGTTCAGCATCATGCCCTGGACTGGTACTCACAGGAGTACTACTGTATAATAAATATTCAAAACAAGTGAATGATATTGAAGAAACTTGGTTGAAGTATGCAGTTGACATTTTCAACTTAAAACAGCCATGCAGATTTAATGTACACTAGCTTTGATTCACAAAATATTGCATAAACAACTTTACATGGCTTGAAAAAGTTCATGATTTACAGCACTTGCAGAATCAGATTCAGACAAAAGTTGCAAGAACATCAACTATCACTACAAAGGAACCAACATAAATTGCTGCTGTTACATCCAAGCTTGCACTAGATACAAGTTACCGGGTTAACAACTGGGCAATTGCCCCCAAAATTTTCAAAAACATGTTTCGTTGTAACTGTGCCAAAAGTTACAATCATTTTGTCCTACCCAAAAATATCAGCTGGTTGCAACCCTTCAGGTGACCATGGTTGTATGCAGAACATGCACATCGTTCACCAACATTTCATTGATGATGAATGCATAAATGCACTAAACACTTTCAGAGCCGCCTGGTTTCGGCAATTTTCACAAAAAAAACAGCAGTTTTCCTCACCAACGTCCTAGCTCCTCCGCCCATTGCGCTAGAGAGCTGTTCAGCGGCTCAAACGGATCGGCCAGTCTAGTAGATTGCACTTGAAAAAAATTTTTTTTGCTTGGGGGGTGCGGGTTTTTTGTGAGTGACGTCACAAGTGGAGGACTTTTATGCCCTTGGCCCACTTTGCCTGGCCCTGGGCGCCA
>JGI24021J15306_10001243_pt1 | contig 24228 bp, 19 predicted proteins | sample Ectturendosymbi1_FD_15306 | JGI IMG/M metagenome (IMG submission 15306) | reverse complement strand
ACTGGAGTAGGTCTCTTTCTGAAAGTCCTACACAGACTGTTGACAGCTCCCCTTGTTGCAAAACTGGCCCCTCCAGTGGCCCCCCAAATGAAAATGTCTGGCTCCGCCCCTGCTCAAATGTAGTAGCTCAGACAGACTTAGCCTTTGTTTCTAACAGGAGAATGACGAGGTCTTGTAGATACGGCAAGCGGGCGTTCTTTTCTGTCACAGTGACTGACTGTCGTGTTTTGTCACAATACCACAGCTTTGTCATAACGCTTGATGGTGCTGGCGCAACACGCCCTGCATTAGATAAGGGGGATGTGTTGATGCAGTTGTGCAGTTAATGGTTGTATAGGGCGCAAAATAGATGTTCAAGAAACTGCAAATAAACCTTTTAAGTTTTGCCAAGCAAATTTTTGCGGCCCCGTCAAAGTGGCGCCCATGGCACGTGCCATGCCTGCCATACCCCAGATACGCCACTGATCACTGATTTTGTTACTTTCGAAATTTTAGCTGCGATAAAATGTTTTTAGCTTCTTTCACGTTTCTAGAGACCACGAAACATTGCTAACTGCTTCTATCCGACATTTTAACCTGTGTGGTATACAGGGCCGGCATTAGCAAGTGCGGGGCCCGATTAGAAGCACTTTTGCGGGGTCTACTCAGTGGTGTGTAGAAATTTTTGAGAGGGTGCATCAAGTCATAATGACAGAAATCGGTGATATTAAAAAGGCGCGGCCTGAAAGGATGACGCGAAGACTTCGCCAGCAGAGACTTCAATGGACAGCGCCATAAAACCCAATAAATCAAAGAATTATAACCCTCACCAAGACCTCCTCTCTGGCCAGGTACCTCCCTGACCAGAAGGGAGGTACGAGTGTAGTACCTGCAGAGAGGAGAGGTAGTGAGAGGTGTGCTAAAGTGCACATCCAGAGCTGAGAAGTTTGCAGTAGTAGCAAAAGATTTCATGTTTCCAGGCCAGAAATATTAGCCATGGATGACCTACCACTTCAATATTTGATGGTATTCTTTTGCAGTGAAACTTAGAAAACCGTGTAACATCACTCTCGGTTCTGCGGAAAACTTCTATTATGATTGCAAGCCGTCCTATTTGGACTAAATAGACCAGGTTAGTCCCTAACATTCCGACTCAAGACACCCCGCTTAGCAGCAGGATCTTTGTTCTTCCAAATTTTGATTTTTCTTGCTTGCATGCGTCATCAAATGCATCATCCGACGAAGTTCCTTCTTTGTCAGAATCAACACTTACCAAAACACTTCTATCACTTCCCATACATGACCTTCCACTTTATCTGGCATAACATGACCAGGCTGGCTGCCCACGTTTTCGCCACCTTCAATGTGGTGTGGCATTGACAGCATACCCTAAGTGGTTGAAATACTTGTCCAACGCACCTTTCTTTTTCTGCTTCGGTCTGTGCTTGCTTTAGCTTTAACCTCTTTTGGCTGGCACTTGACATTTTAGGCTTATGTCACTTGGTCTTTGACTAATCATATTTAGCTTAGTTACACACAAAACATATTCTTTAATAAATAGCCCAAATGTGAATGCCAAAGCCAAAAACAAAACACCTGCCTATCACTAATACTTTGCACGTAGAAAATGGTAACAGTGAAAACCACGTACAGAGCGCCATTTAAAGGAGTACAAACCGTTTATTAGAGCAGAGTTTGAATATCCCGGAGAAGGTTAAAATTTTTCTCTNTTAATAATAAAGAAATATATGAAGTGATTGTAGATGTCCCAGTAAATTTAAACATACTTCATAATTTTTCAAAACAGGCAAGTACTGTAGTATCCTCAAAGTACTCCACTTTCCACCTTTTCGGACTTTTCGCAACTTTCATTTTTTTAGATTAAATCTTAGAAATTACGAAGCCAAGCTGTGAGATTGATGCCATAATCCTTGTTTCGGTAGTATTTCATGATGCAATTGTCACGATAAGAGTATCATTACGCTTACTTCACTTGAACCAAATTATCACTTCTGTTACNTTGCAAATGGCTTAATTGTTAGTAGTTTCTGTTACTAGAACCGTTATGTTTTGCACACCAGAAATAGTCATTCATAATTAATTAAAACTAGGTTTATTTCAAATGTTTTCGCCAATCTCGAGTTGCCTCATCAAATCGTTACAAGAGGGAAACTGAACAACGCTATAAAAAGACGGACTAAGCAGCACACATTTTCCATTACGAACTTTTGAAATATAAACAACTATTGAACCGTATTTTGCAGCAACTATTGAAACCTGACCTGCCAAATACGAAACGCTTTGATAAATGAAACAGAAAACAATTTCAAAACTTAAGCCTTCTCTGCCTTAACGAGGTGCTATTGAAAAACAATCTCCACACATTACTGAAAACAATGACCATTCCTACTATACAATTTTGATAAGGGCATAAAAAGACACACAATTCACTTGAATTTTCGTTGGCAACGAATCCACGCTTACAAAATACTGTGGGCCCCGCCAGGGTTTTTCATAAGGTTTAACCTTGCTGACTCCACGATATTTTGAGGGACCGCAACTGTTTTATCTGCATATCAAGATGATTGTAAAGCAAGGTTTTGTTGTACTTTGATGGTGGTAGTAAAGCGAGTTTATACTGTATTTTGAGAGACCGTTGAAAAAAAAACTGAGAACCGTTTTGGCCTCTTAAAGCACCTCAAAAACACTGAGTTCCGCACTACACACAATTAAGCAGCTTCGATAGAAAGTGTAAGTTTGCGTTGGTTACGAGTAGCGCGGGGCCCGACGAAATCGGTCAAATCGGCTTAAAACGGGCCCTGGCGGTATACTGTTAAGGTCATTGTCTTGAAACAATGCGAGTTTTACAGTTGCACGTGTGGGAGACCACAGTACAACCATCATGTTTCGTGCAGAAATGTAACTGGGTTTGCTGTAACGTAGGTTGCCACGTATTCAGAAACAGACAGCGTAAAATTCAATGATGCTAGTTTATGTAATGTTGGAAAGTTACAGTTTTAGGCAATTCTCTGCGAAGTTTTTTCCGAAGACAAAAGGAAGCACTATTGTGGAGACTTAGTTTTAGGATGGGNAGTTTTGCAAAAGACTATCTTCAACCTTTAGTAAACAGGGTTTNAGTCAAAGCATTCGATAATTTTCCTAGCTATATATTGACCTATAGCTCAAAACGTAGGGACTTGACTAGGNATTAAAGATNAAATATACATTTATCCTCGCTTCTTGTAATGTCGCAACTCACGACAGTGGTGACCAACAAATCCAAAATATGTTTATTCCGTGCCTCTTACACTTTGCGACTTTGTACCTGTGCTGAATACATTGGTTCGTAAGCATAGTGGTGTAGTGGGGTGGGAATGCCGTTCCCACACTTTTTTTTGCACTGTAGTAACGTTACTTGAAGATTTAGATTTTTCATTTCAATGTCTACTTGTAACGGATTGCGAGAATAAAAGGAGCTATTTGCATGTGAGGGCATCTGAGCAATATTTGGTGTTGGAGTTCGGTTTTAAACTAAATCAGGGTGTGTTGGGTGGGAACGGCGTTCCCAAAGCTCTTTTTTTAACACTACACTCCTGTTCGTAAGTCATCTGATTTACCTGAGTTTAACCAAACCCACAATGCAGCAATATTTTTATTCAAGTGCGAAACATTTGCTTGTTTTACAGGTACGTGACACCTATAGTTTTGCTGGACTTTCTTTTAGTGTTAATGCCTGTGAAACTTGATACTTTTTGGCAATTCACCGTTGTGCATTTTGAGTTCTGTTTAATCTCAAATATATTTTTGTTTCGTTATACAAGTATAACTCTTAAAATGAAACTTTTGACATTAATTTCATCTATTAAAATCTGATGATAAACCTGAAATTTTGTTTGTGAAAAGACTGAGCTAAGTGGCACCACTGACAGAAGTAACAAGGCAACAGTCACCAGACGAATAGGTATGCAGCAATTACATTAAGGGCTAGATGGGTATGTGGGTATGCATGCAAGGGTCGATAAGTGGAGATTGAATAATACATTCTCCACGCACCAGCAGTAAAAACAGATGGAAATCATTTTGTGAAGTAGGCTACGCTAATTTTTTACCAAACGTTTTTTCTAGTGGTAAGAAAATATCAGTGGAGATTTGAGTAGGGGTGGGGCTGCATGCATGATGCCCTGTAGCATTAAAAAAATTTGTAGGTTTTTCAAAACGCGGAAATGTGCAAGAAAAAGATTTATCGTCTTTGTAACGTTGAGCAACATGAACAAGACATCAAATCGCGCTGTAACCACACTTCTTATAAGATGCATGAAAATCGATGTGTTCTACTTAAGAATGATAAGCACGTGCGACCAATGCGATTCAGCATTTTGTGCACTCCAACTGACAGCTCTGATAAAACCCAATTGGTGTATTCCACTATATTACTGTGCTTGTTTGTATACAAATACGATATTAGTGCAGGCAGGCTGAACTACAGTACCTTGTCCAGAAACCAATTTAAGTACATTAACTTGTAAATTATCTGTAAGGATAAAGCAAAGCGTGATCACTGTTGCTTTCAAACACCTCTAGAAACAAGAGTGGGAATCTGTATTTACAAAACTTCACTTCTGCATCAACCCGATGACTATATTGATTTCACACCAAGCTGCCCCCCTCACATTTTACAACAAAATTGGGCCCATGTTCAAAATGCGAAATGCACTCATCCACCGAAGAATCGTTGTCACCCTAGATGTCTTAGACGGTCTTAAGCTGGGCAGGAGACTCAGAAACAAATTTAATGCACAAAAGTAAGACCAAAGATTACAAACCTTATATACTGTTTTATAAAACAGAGGCTTGAATTTAGACGTGTCTTTCTAAACCTCTTACCTCCCTTGATAACAGGACTGATCCGACGCAGTTCCTATGATCGACAGTCTTTTTAAAAATTGAATAAATATTCTGTACCGCAGCATAGCTAAATATGAAAAGATTTTTCGCTGACTTGCAGTAATGGGCACAAGTCATAGATATGAGTCTTCAGCTAATTTTAGTGGAAATGTTCACATAAAAACAAGTTTGATGAAATAATTCCAAATAGTAATAGTCTCCCATGAACAATTGACAAAAACACATTGAATATTCCAACAAAAATTAGTGCAGAATTTATTTTTCTTGTCTACTTATAACATAATGAAATAATCGTGTTAAAAACACGCACGTCTAACATGAATCAAAACGATACAAACTAACAACAAAACGCTTAATTTGATCATAGATCCTGGCAAATTGGTAGTGTTGCGGGCCTCGTTGTAATGTAAATAAAACAGCAGAAATTGTTGGCAACCAAAGCCTTAATTTCTGGCAAGAGCTGTGATTTGATTGGATGTACCACTACCATCACACTGCGAAGTGGTAACAATTTACAATTGTCCTTTGCATCCTCTATCAATATTTATCCCAATACTGCATATCTGCAATCTGTTTTTTTGGTTTTGTACACACATATTTGCCTTTTTCAGAAGTGGGGTAAGATCAAGTCTTGATAGTACCTCATATCTTTTAAACGCATATTTTTCCTTCAGTTGACACACTGAGAAGACTGAAGCGAAGCAACTGGCGTCTTATTTCCAAAACAACGCTTATTTAGGTGTGCAAATCGTCAGGTAAATTACAAACTCGATTGCTGCAGTGAATTTTGTTCAGACGATGAAAAACGTACCTTCGAAAACGTATTTTGAAGTTTCTGTGAGCATCAAGTCCTTTAGTCGTTGAGTGATGTCGGATCCACCAATATTCAAATAGCGAACACCTTCTCTGAGAACATTTCCTGAAAAGCGACGTGCTCGTACCAAGTGAAAGTTGTCAGCTAAACTTAACCGAACAGCGCCTAATCGCCCTTCTGCCTCTGTAGCGTATATCATGAAATTTCATATTCCCGAGTGACATCACTATGTCTGAAGCTTTTTGAAATATAATTTTCGCACCAACAATATCACACTTGGTACAGTTGCTTATTAAATCTACTTGGAACAAGATCTTGTGCTTAAAAGGGTGCAGTATTCCTCTAAAGGCGTTTCCTAAACATCAGCATCTAAAATTTATCTGAAAACGTTAATCTGATTTACATACCGTGGTAGACGGGAACGCAAGATGTTACGTCATGACCGATGTTGACAACCAAACCAGAACTCATTCCAAATGCGTGAAGAGCCATGGGTGCACTGCTTCCAAGGTAAAGACTGGACACCCCAATTTTGTCAAACATCATCTGACATATGTAAAGTTATGTTTTTTGATATACTACCTTTTTGATTGAATCAAGGGTTCAACCAATGCTGAGGTAATTGCAAACGTTCACATGTTTAGCCGAGAGCAGAAAAGTGTGCAGTTTTGGAAAACACTCAATATTTTAGGTTGAGGCCAGTAAGGAACCAACGGGCTGATAAGCTTTTTTGCAAGAAAGACTGAAGAACGTAGTGCATACTCTAAAGTTAATAAAAAATCCTTTATTTCATCAAAAGGACATCTGCTAAAAATATAATGTGGTTTACGGAGGACCTTGGGGTATTTTAGAAATTTCGCGGAGAATCTGTAGTTCGTTAGGGAAATTGTTATCACTGGTCACCCATTCAAGATATAACATCACAGATTTGAGAAGAATGTAAATTACATTAAAACATCATAAAACATTTTTAGAATGCTATGAAAAAGTTAGAATTTTGTACATATTCCTGAAGACGTTGTAGAAAATCTTAACATCTTCCTTAACGCGACATTACCTCTGGGAAAAGATACTCCGCATGAGCTGGCGTTGAATGAGAAATTTTGCTAGTTTAAGTTGACCCCTGTTTTTCATTTGTTCTGCATTTGCCTAATTATTATGTCAATCAGTTATTTATTTACTTTCTTGAATATTTAATCACATACCTTCACTAGTTTTTCCCGCTCTTCGCGATTTGCCACCGAAACTGGCAAAACAACAGAAATGTCTTGCTCGTCAATTTGTAGTTCCATTCTTAGAATGTGTTCGACAATGGCTTGCAATTCCTCCCAGTTGACCACTTCTCCTTTTTTCACAGGCCTCTGCCAAGGTGTTGATTTAGATAAATTCAAGAACACTAACTCGCAAACGTGTGAACAGCGCTGCTCCGCAACATTTGCTCCCCCAAGCACACCAAATGCATAACAAACTCGTGATTTATCAAACACTTTATTCTGAGCGATTGAAATAAAAACTTACACAACTGAAGTCGGATTTGTTAAATAAGTGTTATCAGTAGTTCTCGAAATTGAACTGTGTACACGAAGTTGGAATAAAAATGGATTCTAGTAACACTATCATGTTAAAGATGTACTTGGCTGCACTGCTTCCGGCCTTTGGTACACAATTTAAGCGTTAATGACTTGTTGAAGTGGTTTGACGAAAACTATTGCATGAATATTCTCGACTTTCATCAGCAGAGTTTCTTACACGTACTGTACGTTATGAACCCAGGCTGAAAATTGCAAAATGTTTCATAGCTTATTTCTCAGAAACATGTTAAATTCGGTTTCTGTTAGTTAGAAGGGAAAAATGTTAACCGAACAAAAAATTTGGTCTGTAGTTTCATTGAAGGCCCAGTGTGCTGTGGAAGGTTTACATTTTGACAGTCTCTTGTGTCGATGGAGCGACATGTCCTTTTCTCTAATCACCTGCTGTTACCTCCATTAAAAAGTCCCGCATAAGATTTTTCCGTAACGTTTTCCGCCGATGCGAAACATACTACGCGGGACGCCGGAACAGCGGTTAAAGGGCAGGGGGGAAGTAAAATTATAGCATTATAGAAAACTAGCAATTATAGAAAACCAGTGTGGAGTTTCTGAATGCGGGAACATGTGCAATAAATTTGTCTCAAATAGCTCTTGATAAACCATGAAACTACCTATGATAATTTTACAAAACGCACTTCCTCCCCCGTTGCCCCTCTTACGAAAGAGAATGGGGGGCAATGCCCCCGTCATGCACCCGCTCTCCGGCGTTCCTGAATACTACTTCAAAAGTATAAACTAACGTGAGGAAGAAAACAACGGCGATAGAGAAAAATAGCACAGCTACGAAAAAGATAGCATAGTTCACTGTTTCGGAAAGCACGCTTAACCATTCTGTTTCCAGAATATTAACTTGACAGGCGAGCTAATGAAGAAAACTGACATTTACGTCTTGACGCTCAGCAGTAAAACAAGTACGTGTTGGACACTCATGCATCGCAAAAGTGTTTAAACTCTTCTGGTACCCTACCGCTGCCAATACAACTTAGGTCACTGGCACTTATGCCCACGTATCCGCAGATCGAGGTAGAAAATAGGAGAGAAAATTCAAAATTTGAAAGATTGCTCTGACATTCTCTTTCAATTTAGGGAAAACAAGAAGACTTTTCCTGCTGGAAATCGTTTTCATGAGTACGATGTTTTGATAAAATGGTTTGCTCTGGATAGATTAATGTACTGGATATTGTTTTTTACAGGTGAACTTTCTCGGAGTCTCTGATATGACTGCATATCAAGGCAAAGTCTTCTGCATATTCTGAAGCCGAAGAGCATCAAACATTTTACTAAAAACTGTAAGAAAACGGTAACCATATTTTATTGAAGCATTACAAAAAAACGCAAAAGTTTACAAGAATACACAACTTACCGAAAAATTGAGCGAATCTTTTCTGAGTTTGGCGTCTTTTCCAACAAACATTGTATTTGCAGAAACACCAGGGAGAGCTTCAACTGAGCGAGGTCTTCCTACCACAGTAGGAAATACAACGGATGGCATGTCATCGTTGGCGAAACCAGCTTTGCAGAAACCGCTTCCGATGTTAAGGACAACTACATTACTTTTTGGGCTGAAAGGTGAAGATCTTTCTTCGCTGTTCAGACGATTTATTGTCTCCAAACTTGGTGAATCTGAACGTTTGATTTAAATCTTGGTTGAAAACATTATCCTGTTGCATTAACATTCTAATTCAATTTTTATGATACATTTGCGCCTTGCGAGTAACGTTTACAACATGTTGGTTTTGTTTGAACCAGAATATTATAGACGCGAGACCTTCGGTTTTCGACTGTTTTCAAGTAGATACAGGTATTTATCAAAATCTGGATTTTAATTTAGGGGTCGACTTAGATTTCGTGCATATTTACGCTCGTCACGCACCGATGTGCAAAACATAAGCATTAGCTAATTTTAATCCAGCGCTATAGAAAAGGTTGAAAACCTAGCGCTGAAAAAATACAAGAAAGTTCTACTTTGCTTCGCTGCTCGTTTCACTGCGATAGATGTAGTTTTTGGTCTCAGCGGAAGTTTTTGACTGGTTGATGTCCCTCATTGTGGTCCCTGTGTAAAGTACTGCGTCAGTTTTTTGAGCTGGTAAATGTTGTTTGGCACTGTGCTGACATTAGTTTGCTTCTTTTGTTAACGCGTTTGCAGTGGTCGATTACAGCAAGGCAGTGGCGTACCTAGGGTTTCCCGCGCCCGGGGGCAAACTCGGTTTTCGCCCCCCCCCCNGCCCGTTCATNGCAGNANTATAGATGCGAAGAATGAGTTGGGAATAAAGAGGCATCGAAAGCTGACTTGGGCACTGCAATCGCCTGCATACAGTTGTTTCTAAACACGTCTGAAAACTTCCTGTGATTGTGACGTCACAGAAATGACGTCAAGACCTTTGAATCTTAGAAATCATTAACTACCGTAGAGTTAAGAATCTAATCGTTTCGTGTGAAGCTATTCCCTCTGAAATTTTGGTCACGATTGAACATTCAAACTATTTTATTACGACACTCCAAACTGCAGTAATACATTCTTGAATTGTAGCAACTAGTGAAATAAAATGCAAAAGCTAACCAAAAAGTTCCCTGTTCATCTGTATAAGTATGTATGAATTTTAATGACAAATTTTTGGACATAAAAATCTTCTGNTAAAACTGGCCAGAGTTGCACCTTGTTCTCCAAACTCCGGGTTTGTCAGAGCCTTTTGAAGATGCCGAATCCAGCGCGCCCGCTTTTCCACTCCCTGGTCAGATCTGGTTACAATCACCGCTGTGCGAGCTGTAGGGGCTGGGTTTCTAGAGCATGCACTCTTAGAGTTTTAAGTAATAAAACATCATAAAGGACTGACTGAGAGTGAGACTCACGAGTCACGAATACATACAAGAGAAGAACAGACAGAAGGATGGATATGGAAAACTGAAGCCCAATGATTTTATACAAAACTGCTAGACAAATGTAAAATTGCAAAATCCCGAAGCATTTTCTTGGATAGAGGCTAACACCGTGAAAAGTTGAGAGAAAATAAAAGAATGCTGCGATTTAATGCTTTACCTGTAATTATCTAACTTCAAAGAAGTTTTGTTTTACCTTCACAGTTAATTTGTCGATTGTTTCTTCAAAAAACTGCTATAAATGAGACGTGTCACGGCATCTACCAATGCAATATCTAAGGTCAGTGACGCTCCGTGCGAAGTTCCAGGTCAGCAATTGTGTGACCTGAATTTCGACAATCATGTCCATGGAAATGCTCAGTTTCTAGGCCAAAGTGATATAAAGCACATCTAGCAGTAACTGAAAAGTTCACAATAACTAATATACTCAACGTTGTAACACAGCTGCAATTTGAATTATGCAAAAGTATTGAGCACTTATTTAAATTTCCCCAAACAAAAATCATCACAACTTCCTTCAGAACCACCCCAAATCCATTTCAACATGAAGTTTGTCAAACCATAAAAGCTCAAAAATTTTCCTAAACATCAGATCTGTAGTCGTAACAACCAAGGTCATACAGATAGGTCTGGTGATTTCCAAGGCAATTACTTGATTGCATGCCCCCACCAAATCCTAGTATTGAAGAATGTGAAAAATACAGGCATTTGACATAAGTAAAAACTAGTCTTGACAAATATAAAAGTTTTGAAAAATTGAATCAAAACGAATTCAACGAGTATTTTTTGTTTTTAATGGGTTAGGTTTTTAATAATTTGTTATATTTTGTGGGCTTGAGACATCTGTTTACAAGCAATTTCTTCCACTGATGGGTGAGCTATGCGTTGAAGAATTAGATATTGCATTTATTCATGCAAGTACGTATCAGATAGGTCAACCAAATGAAGATGGCACGTACGGCGTGTTAGGAGATAGAATTGTTTATTGTTCCTCTTAGAAATAATATCTGAAATAAGTAGTACAACCATGCAATATGATGCATTGTCGCCCTTGATATTTTTTTGAACTATGAACAAATCGCTAAGGATGATTGGTTTAGTAAAAACAGATGAAGGTAACGATGGCAGTGCTTCATCTCTCTCTCAGGTCACTTAACATACATTGCATGCTTCGTCAGGAAAGTTCCCGTCAGACCCATCCAGCACGTTTTTATCGTCAATAAGAAGCGTCTAGTTCAGGGGTGGAAAAATGCAAAAACGTATAGTTCGCGAACGTTTTTTTACCTTTTATATTTCATAGATATGAATGCTGTATGGCAAAGCTTATATGTGTGCGCTACGAAAAATTGCTGCGCGCTACTAACATTCACAGAAAATTTTGCAACTCTGGTCAGGTTGCAAGATTTTGATAAATGCACTTTTTGTAATTTCACTCTTTGGATGACCCACTGCCTTGGATGTCCAGCGCCGTCGCCTCGTTCAAATCCCCACTGCACATCCCTAGTAACAACACTGTGTAAGTTTTACCGCTGTTCTAAAAGCATGCGCAATATAGCACTCTGCATGCACTGTGAACGCTGGATTCCCGTCCCATTGTATAGTATGATAGGGAAAGTCAGAAAGTTCGCAACCCTGGCTTTCTGAAAGCGTTGTGATGCAGCCATGAGTCAAACCACAAGCGGGCGCTTATTGCTGGAGACAGAAACACCACCTTGAAACGTCACTGTAAGTTCATGATTGCTCACTTTGCTAACCTTGTGGTCTTGATGAGATTTCGCAATGACATTCGACATTTTATAAATTGTAGTTATTAGCATCCGCTGACATTTCGTAATTAGTACGTAACATTCCGACCTCAATTTGACGCCCCCAAAGTGCTGCGCCCGGGGGCAGATGTCCTCTCTTGCACCCCTCGTTACGCCACTGCAGCAAGGCCTCCTAGAAAGAGGAGGTAAGTCCAGGCCCGTCGCCTGGATTTAGCAGCAGGGGGGCCAAAAACCAGGAGGGGCCAAAAACCAGAAGGGGGGCACATTTTTAAAATACAGTAGTGGATGTATGCAGCAACCGGTGGGCCAAACGTGAAATNGGGGGCACCGATTTCAAATGGGGGGGCCGGGCACCACTGGTCCCCCCGCTGGCGACGGCCCTGGGTAAGCCTTGTTTGGACCTTGCAATTTTTATTTCCAAAACTGCGCGTGCGCTCATTGTATTTGTTTTTGAAGGTTATGACCTCGAGGCCATAATAAACCTCTGCTTCTGATGCGTTTTCACCACTTTTGGTCATTCTCTATTCTGGCAATTATATCGTTCTCGCTCAATTGTTTCGTTTCTGTTGAAAACTTTAGCGTTGTGCTTTTTTATCACAGTTACCATGCTACGATTCAAAATGTAACCGAACTTAAATGTGTTTTGTTGAATACTTTGTGATACTAATCGCCAGGAAGGTGTTTTCTTTCTAAGCTTTAAACATATTCCTTGAAAGTTTGATTTTACGTTCGTATTGTATGAAAGGGATGACCATTCTCCTCTGGCATTTATTTTATGTGTTGTTTTCTGATCCCTTTCGATTGATTTGTAGCTGGTACTTCTGGCCATTTTCTGCTGACCAGCATTTAGCAGCTGGAAAAACTGACGCAGACCAGGGTTGCCAGACACCTTTTGAGAAAAAAGCCAAACCATGTCTAAAAAAGCCAAGCCGGGTAAAAGAAAGCCAAATGTTAAATAACATGAAATTTAAAATTCTTTATTAGTTGTAGGACATTTTCGAAGAATAAAGTTGTAGCATTCCCTCTTGAATCTGTAGGATTTCCAAATCTTCATCTTCCACATTTTCCATAGTGTTTCCACTCGATATTTTTGCATTATGGGTTGCCAGGTATGCTACAACTTTATTCTTCTACGGATTGCCAGATAACGTTTGAGAAAATACACCAAGCACTGTTTAAAATGCCTCATAACACTTTTCAGCAAGATGTTTAAAAAGTCAATACACCAGTCTGGTAGTATGTGCCAACTGCCTCCAGAAAAAGCCAAATATTGAAGAAAAAAAGCCAAAATGGCAAAAAAATTTTTGACGCCAGCTGTCTATAAAAAAACGCATTTGTGAAATTTGGCGTCAAAAAAGCCAATCTAGCAACCCTGACGCAGACAAACCGAACTTCACCGCAGGGAGGAAAATCAACCAAAAAAAAATTTCCATGCACAGAGTAGTGAAACGGAGAGGGAGGCAAAGCAGATTCATCCTTTTGGCATTGTGATGCTTTTCAAATTTCATGTTGGTTAGGATTTCGATCGTGTTTACGTTTTGAAGATCGGAGCCTGACGAGCACTGGATTTTATTAAAACATGCAGGAAGCTCTGCTGATAGACCCCGAGCACAAAATCACAACAGTTTTCTCGAACTATTTAGGCTTCTAGTGCGTGTTACAAATATTGATCTCTTGCTACTTCCAGGCTTTTAGTGTTGTTGAAATGTTATTGTTAATTGTGCTGTATTAAATCACAGAAAACAGCGATGGTTTTTCTGCTTTATTTAACCTTTTCTCGGTGCTTTTCATTTTCAAAACTTGCTTCGAGCACACCAATTTCGTGCGCAAAACCTCGCTTTTAAACAATGTTAAGTAAATGGTAAGAAACAATACTGTCAAACCTTGGTTTTTCGGGTGAGAACTTTCCAAGCCACCGTATTCGACATGAAAAACACTTCCGTGGCTTCCGGACAAACTCCGACTCAACTCCCTCAATGCTTCGTTCAGAAGAGCTTGAGTGCCTTCCACACTGCGCAACATCGAATAACACTTTACCGTATTTCGTATTGCATTTTCATTCTTCAGTTACACAAAGGGAAACAGCTTTCTCAGAGACAACTTAACACGTAGGTTATTATTTTATAACTTACCGACGTACGGAAAACGGTTAGACGAGCAATTAACCAAACCACTGCGCACCAGTGTAAAAGTCGTGCCTTGTCCCTAAAATCAAAAGAAGCTCAACTGCTTTTTCAACGTTTAGGACAACGACGCGTATCTTCAGGAGGACAAGCCACTATTTTTGAAAGCCTGTTTGAATTTGCTGTATTGGAATAAATTTCAGAAAAAGGGTTTGGTCAAAAAGTAAGAACAAAGCAAATTAATAAACGAATTTCTGGTTCTTGGGTATGCCAATGAAACGAGCATGATCAGAGATGAGCAAAAATACTAACTCTGCTGATACTTTTACCAAACACTTGACCCTCGTCCTTTTTTTGAACTCAAGCCTTCAAAGCAAAAACTAACCAGAGCAGACGTAGCTCGAGAGAAAACGAAATCCTTGTTTCTAAAAGTATTTCGCGGATCCTTGTTTCTAAAAGTATTTGGTGATAGTAGCAGACGTGTGAAAGATTTTTTGCATTTATTTTCACACTGCTTTTTCTCTGGGGAGAATCGCGGGAGCAGCCGTCCAACGAGGACTCGAAATACCACGTGGTTTTCAGCAACCGCTAATACATTCTGCTGACTGATGCACACCAAGGCGGGAGCAAGCCAGGTTAGAGATGTAGTCACGGCAGTGACGTACGCAGAAAATTTTCACGGGGGATTTTCATTCGATGTCATATGGCGGTCATTTGTATTTGGTGTTTGCTGTTTGTGGCGTCACAATTTGACGTCATAATCATGTTTCCAAATACAACGTTTTGGCGAAGTTTGTTAACACAATATGCACATTCTTCCACACGCACTCTCCGTATTTTATGTGTTATATTGCACTGCATATAAACTATCAGCGCTCCAAGTTAGGATATCGGAGGAAAACAAACTCAACGCTACGACACGGTAGTTCATAACTGCAAAAATATCAGGCTGAGCGTTAAAACAGGGGAGTAAATTACACTCATCAGTACATCAGAGCATTTACAACTACAATTTTTGCATGAAGTCGACAAATTAAAAAGCAAGAAGTATGCGAAAAAATTAATCTCCTTTGCGCAGGACGCAGGTAATAAAGTTTTTGTAACATGTCAAACTAAAGGGGTATTCAAACCCAACTCCCCCTTGCGTACGCCCTTGAATCAAGCCACCTTGTCCTTCGTCGACCTCAGGGCCGCTTTCCCGTGGGTGCAGCCCAAAGGACTCGCCGATCTTTCCTGGCGCATTCTGGTAAATGTGTCCGAACCATCGTAGCTGAGATCTCTCTATTCGAAGGGTGAATTGACATTCGGGGCTTTACGAATTTCACAGCTACGTACTTCATTGTCGTGAAGGGTCACGCTGTGAACTTTTCGCAAAATTCCCATCTCTGCCGCTTGCACTTGAGATAGCACTCTTCCAATTATTACCCAAGATTCATGACCATAGATGAGGGTAGGAACAAAGACCGATTTAAAAACTGAAAGCTTTGTGGTCTTTGAAAGTTCTCGTTCTGTAACCAGGGAGTGTTAAATTTAAGAGGTTGAACCAAGGTTTGTTTGTTGGGATGATTTTGAAGTTGTACTTTTTATGCAAAACAAGTGTATGTACTTTTTATGCAAAACAAGTTGGTTCTCACTCCCATAAATGCACAGGTCTAGTGAAGCTAACTGGACATAATCTGCAAAAAGTTTTTATAAAGTTATCTGGTGGTTTCCGTAAAAGTTAAATTGCCTGAAGCATGGTTAGACCACAATTAAATATAAAAGATTAGCAGGGAAAACCCCAATTTGCAAGAATGACACAATAGCAATTGTTTTTCGAATAGACAACAAAGCACAGAAACCTCACCTGTTGTTTTCATCGTGCATAGACAAGGAGGAAGGCTTACCATCGGTCTCCCTCAAGTTTTTAATGCGAGCTGTGACAAGTGGAGAAGTTGGCACTGAAAGTGACATCAGTCTTGATGACGCAAGCCGTTTATTGGAAAGTGTTTTCGCTGTTACTTCTTCGCTCTTCCAGCTGTCATTGTCACAGTCCCTTGACCTTATTTCAGGCGAATGACTGCTGTTTTTCGTTTCACTGACTTTCGCTGAATGAACAAAGGTTTCTGCGGTTTCCGGCTCGTTGTTCGGAGTTTCCTCAAGATGAGATTGCTCTTCTGTGCCAGTCAGAATTCTGTGACTCCCCAGCGATCTTACTCTGCCGCTTTTAAGCGTCAACATACTAAGACGCCTGTCAATTGACAATTGCGGGGAGCTGTTGAAATTTCGGGCAACAGACGTGGACGAAGCGGCAGAGTCGCCATTGCAAATCAAGCTTGATTTGCGGGAGATGCCGGCTTTAGAGGTTGAAGGTTCGCCGGCCAGCACGCTGGAAGAACATCCCATTTTTTTAAAAATCTCCCCTACCACAACCCCTGAACGCTGTCGTTTTGTTTGTCAATACGCCCAAGATGTACCACGAAACCAATACACTTTAATGAATGCAGGTTGCAATGCCCTCTGGCCACTTCATCAACTTAGAATACCAATCCTACGAGCAATGCAAATAAGCTTTATATGCAGAGTTTACACTGGTTTTGATCTAAGAATGCCGCATTGAAAATCCTGAGATCTGAAACATTGATACGTTTGAAAAAATGCTTAAGCTTTGTTGTTTAGCCCATTAAAACCGGAAAAAAATACAAAATTGCATTTTGTTACTTGTCTTGATGCCAACTAAAATTTTGTTTTTCAAGTACAGCAAACCAAATGCATAAATCCAAGTAAACCACTTTTTGCAGAAAATCACATAGCAACAAGCACCAAACTACGCTTTAAAAAAAACTCAAATTTTAGAGTCGATTTAGCACGACATATCAAAACTTTTGGAGTAGCGTGCTAACCCAGTTTGCAGCACGCACGCTTTTCGCTAGTACTGTTTATTCTTAAATCACTTTTCGGTAAATAAGACATTAGGATTGCTACGGCGCTCAGTATGCACCCTTGAGGGGCTCTTTATTTGCGACAAATAGCTCCCGTTTATGAAGTGGAAACACGTTAAACACGAGCATTAAGTTGATCCCTACAACGTTTTTACACGGAATCATAAACAACGGGACACAAACAGTTTTTTTAAGGTTTTACCTTCGTGACTGCTGAGACATTTTAAGAGACCGAAACTATTTTATCCAAATACCGAGATTGTCGTGAAGCGAGATTTAAGTGTATTTTGGTGCTGGTAATGCAGCGAGGTTCTACTGTATTTTGCGAAACTGTTGGAAAAACTTGAGAGACCGTTTTGGTCACTTGAAACGCTTTAAAAAAAGCACTGGACACAAATAATCTCATTGCAAACTCTGTAACATTAACTATTATATTTTCTACGAAAGCATTAATTTGTTCGTGGAATGCGCATTCCACTAAGTTAGAAATGCCAGAAACAAGTTGATTGAATTTCTTGCATGTACAACTTAAAGCTGGAGTCAGTAATGGAGCTTACGAGACTGTTCTTTGAAACATATTTTGATGTTTTTTCAGAGTTTGATGCGTAATTCTTCATAGGTCTTAGACGTGGCCTGGTTGCTGGAAGTGTCTTATTCTCGACAAAATAGAAAAGCTGAAAGTGCACCTTAGTCATGTTAGATATTAGACAAATCATATGCTTCACTGTCTAACATTATCTTGGCTCATCTTCGTTTAGTACAACACCAAATCGATTGCTTAAGGGATTTTAGTGGCATTACTCTTGCATGTTAAATATGTAATTCCAATCCTTCAGTCACGATTACCACAAAACTTTAACTTCTTTATCTCAATTTTCTCGTCCACCTAGAACTTTCACTCCTTGTTATTTGAAAACTCAACCTGGAAAGTTTTTGACTGACTTTAGCACTTGGACTCGAAGGCCCTGGCTATACACAACATGAAGTCAGTAAAAGCAGCATTTTTCTGTATGCAGGAGACAAAGTGTGTCTTTGTGCAATGCAACCAAGACGTTGTTGCCAACAACGATATGACTTTGTTGGCTAACGCTGAAGATCGCGAAATCAAATGACGGGAAAGGCATTGAGGATCACTTTTGAAGACATCGAAACGAAATTATCCTACATGCCATCAATTGGCAAATATTTTCTGACCTGTCCACATTCTTGTCTCACTTCTAATCTCATGTCGTAAACCGTGAACGACCTTTTCAATTAGTTCCGGAGGGCGTGCCCAGACGGTAACGCAGACCACAATAGTTGAAAACAATCTGGCCCTGGGTAACGTTTGCCGAGCCGTAAGACAGCGTGTAAGAGTGGTATTTATTCAAAGCCACCACTCTAAGCGATTTGGCTTATGGTGTTCATGTTTGTTATTGACCCAGCTACCGGTCATTTCAATCTGATACGCTCAGTTCTGTTTACAGTGTTACAAAAAAGATCAAAACCTAAAGAATTGACTAATTGAAAACCCAACTCCGTGCAACAGCTCGCCTTAGGCACAAATGCGATCAATGGGGGCCGGAAGGAGGAGGCAGTGGGGCGTTGGCTCCCTAGATTTTGAATTTGATATTTTGCTATGAACGTTTAAGTTCAAAAAATGCTTTTCTCTTAGTTTTGGAGTTGGTGAAATACCCCTTCTGGAAAAAATCTTATTGGACACCTCTTCGAAAAATCCACTATTGGCCACCACTGGAAAAAATCCTTCCGACACCCGCAATGCAATCTTGGGCAGGGGCCAAATCGCGGAAGTTCTTCTGAAGTCGAAGTAATGAATGGTGTCGCGAGCTCGACAACAGATTTCACATGCTGAATGCGTAAATGTGCACCGGTAAGCAAAACGTTTCCTCATTGCACTTTTATGCTATATTTAAATGGACGTTTGTCCCACCGATGTCGATTATAGGCTACAGGTTCACAAGAATATGTGCCTGGCTTCATACTAAATTGTGAATAAATTCAAGGAATTGCAAATGTGGCCTGGGCTAAGACGCACGTTGACAAGTTCCGTGCTGGGATTTGGATCCCATTGCCCCTGAAAAATCTGACGCACCTTGTGTTGATCCAGGCCCGTATTGCGTACCCAAATTTTGTTGTGTCCAAAAAAATCGTTTTAAACATGCAATAAAAACAAAAACCTTTCCCACCTAAAATGTGTTTGCCCCCCCAAATTTTAAAACCTGGCTACGGGCCTTTGTTGATCTAATAAGAAAAAAATAAAATAATACAATCACTTTCCTTAGACCTTACCAATACTTTACAGTTTGATTTTTACTGCATTCACCTATTTGCTGCACATTAGATGCTTCACTTGCAGCGACCTTGTTCATGTCCCAATAACAGGGGAGTAATTTTTCGTGAAACTTGGCGTGCGAATGCAAGGCTTGCACTCTATCTTGAGCATCCTTTTGAAGTTATTTGTATTTGGAAGGTCAAAATAGACTTGGATCAATGCGTGTTTAAGCTCTCTTAACATTTTGTAATGTTAAGTTTATTTTGAGATAGGTATGGACCAAATATATCACACCCTTGCTTGTGTTGTCGTCAGAGGCGAAAGAGCAGTAAGTATTTACGTATACCTTATTACCCTGTTTTTGCGCGCTTTTCACAATTCACTTGACTGGAGGTATGAAGCTTTTATGCAACAGTTTTATGTGGAGGGCAAAAGAAAAACCGTTTGCCGCTAATACTTGACTCTTTGTATAATCGATTTGAAATCTTCAGCCTGCAGATCCAATTGGCATGATGCGAAGTCCAGCGTGGCTCTCGTTGACCAAATTCACAGCGGGGCCCTCGCTGACGTCAGTGATTTGCACAGCTTGAGAAAAGCAGCGAAACAACATAGGGGAGAAAATATTTGGGAGAACTAAAAAGTTTTTACAAGCTTTACATTTTCACCCGAAAATGGTAAGGAAAAATTTTATCAAAACTCTTTTTGTCCAGCTTAAAAATTTTTTGTCGAAATTCTAGCTTACATTTACTGATATATTTTTCTATGAGTGCTTCTGAAACTAGAAACAATTATAAATTTTAAGATAAAAAAATTAACAATTTTCTGGTAGTTTTCAGTTATCCAGATTTTATCAATCTTTGTCACGCTTTATACTAATTAACTATCACAGAACGGTTGTGCGACCTGCACACCAAAGGTGCATTTACACGGGTTTTTTTCATGCGCAAAACTGTATGGAAAGTCTGTTTCTTTATTGTTTTAATATGAATGCATGCGGTTTGCTTTCTTGCAGTGGATTCCGATCACACAAAGAGAGAAAAGGTGGCGGCGCAGTGTTTTTGGATGGAACTGTTTTGCTTTGATAAAACCACCAGCAAGAAGACTAGCTCACCGTTTATATTTTCTGTATCGAGTGGGAACGTTTGAGCTGCTGCTGTCAATGCAACCACAGGGTCTAGATTTTAAACAATGATACTGTAATCTGTCTAGGCCAGGGATCACCAACTTTTTTGAAACAGCGAGCTACTTCTTGTGTACCGATTAATGCGAAGTACTACTAGTTTGATACTCACACTTCTGAAACAAAAATTTCGCTCAAGTTACTTTCAAATATTTTAGTATTGATATTCGTTAATGTGAAGACATTGATCATGCTAATGTCATTTTTAGAACAGGTCAGCGGGCGACCTACATGGTCCTTGCGGGCAGCCTGGTGTCCGAGGGCACCACGTTGGTGACCCCTGGTCTAGGCCTACAGTACCTGCTGGCTATGGCTAATACTGTACTTGAAGCTAACTCACCAAACATCTGGAGTCGCTGAAGTAGATTTGTACTGTACCAAATATACTGTATACCAAACACTCCCGTCTGAGGCTTATTTCATAAAATCAATTCAAACCTTTTAGTCACTGACCCAAAACGAAACCAGTGTGTCGTTAATTACTGCAGTTTCACGGAATTTGCACTGTTCTCCGCAAACGTCGCATTCCGTGTGAAATCAATTGCTACTGTATTCTCAACTTCAGTCGTAGTTCCGCATGCCGCCTACGTAACAACAACTGCCTCTGAATACAGGAAAACCTTGCTGGTACCTTGCAAGCGAGTAGTTCAGTCGCTAATTTTTGGTAGTCTAACTCCTGCCATTGCTATCCTTATTGCAGCTTTACGGATGCAGACTCCCTATTTCATTCAGCTGAACAAAAACTTTTAGAATTAGGTACTCCTAAGCACTTTACAATGATTCATTGCTCAAACTGAATTCAAACTTTTGAATTCGTCACCGGCTGTTAGATATTTACAAGTTTTTGGCGTATGAAATTAAATCTCATTTCATGGACAGCAATTCAGTTGACTAGTAATTCTGGAGCCATGTAGAACATCTGCACTGGCGCTCAAAGATTCTCAGAGATCCAATGCAGTCAATGGACTCGAGCTGGGCTTCCCATATTTTGGCCACCGATATTTTTTCACACTGTTTTTTGAATGCCCGCAATCATGAGTAGACGAGATGCGAGCTGTGGCAGACGAGTTTTTGGTAATAACGGTGCGCAAAAGTCGATGGCATTTTATTTTTCTCTCTTCACTTCGAAAAATACATCTGTCCCCACAATTTTTTCACCAGTACGACCCCAAAACTAACTTTGTTTTTTAACACAACGCAGTAAGGTTCACAAAAACGATTCTGCTTATTGATAATAATGCAATGACGTAAGCACGTACGAAGAAGCGTTTACTTTTAGGGGAAAGGTGAGTCGTCCTCTAGCGCTTCGAAAATATTTTTGTGTACCAAACCTGAAACGTTTGCGCAGTAAATTTGATGAGTCTACCTCCGTCAAGTTTCAGCAGATATGTTTTTCACGTTTCTGTACAAAAATAGAACTGTTTGGTCATAGACAAAACATATAGTTTAAGTTTGCAATCTCTTCGGTTCACTGCTAAAAATTTGCTCCACCTCAAAATTTTTTCAAAGCAATTAAGGCGTGTCAAGTTTACGCAGATTACGACGCCACACACGATTCCATGGAAGTTATCTGTTTACAGCCCCTAGAATAACAGAACGGANGCTTCTCGCCAGGGTTGAGCACAAAATGTCTTCCTAAAAATAAAAGGGATGGGCAGATACATGATACGTGCTCCACGACCCACGGTAACCCTGCGACGTCACTGACTGAGCAGTATGTGCGTCAATCGACGAAACCGGTAATCGGAAGGACTTGCACTTAAAATATCTTGCAAAAACCTCAGCTCTGCAACTGAGTTTAACTCAGTACCAGTGGCCACTTCGCTTTTTCTCGAGAATAGCCAACGCGCATTGTGCAAACCGCGCGGGTATGGTCAGTTACAGAATTGCGTCACTGTACGCAGCGCAAACATTGCGCATGTTTGCGCTTAACTTAACACACTCCATTACGCGTGCTTCATCGCCGATTGGCTTTTCTGCGTTCGGTGAAGATCGTATTCCATCAATCAAGTGATCCATAACCTTTTGGCGCTTGGCTGTTGAAATTATTCTTCGTTTCCATCACGCGTGGCAGATTGATGGCGTTCGCGCTATTTTACAAAAGAGTTATAATGTGTATTCATTCATACCTTCCTCAAAATGAAAATGCCAGGACAATACCACTCTACGAGTCTATCAGAGATGGCATAAACAGGACTTGCAACAGATAGTTTATAGGATAACAACACTTTTGTGACGCACGAACGTATATGGAATTTTTTTAATCAAACGTATTAGGATGGTCTTTTTTTGTGAACGCAAAAAAATAGAAAGCTAGTCCAGCCCACATTCAGCCTGACCTACACTAAACATATTTACCAAAAGTAACCACATTCACCACTGCTCTTTTTGCTGACGATACTGTTTTATTCATCTCAAGCAAAAATAGCAGGGACTTAGAAGATACAACTGATATTAGATTACAGAAAGTAAATGAATGGATGCGCTTTAACAAACTTTCCCTAAATTACTCAGTGACTTCGAATATGCTTGTGAAATTTAATAATAATGGTATTACCCAAACAATTTGCACTAAACATCTGGTGGTACACATTGATGATAAGCTTACTTGGTAAGACCACATAACTAATCTTGAAAAAACTAATTCGTATAGTGTTGGAGTTTTCTGTATAGAATTAGGCATTATTTAAATGATAGTGCAATCAAATTACTTTAGATTAGCACTGTCATCTGCAATATGCAATTGGGACCTGGGATGGGGTTGTTACCGGCCTTCAACTGTTACATATATTGCACATATTTATTGCTATGACATATAACTCCTTTAGGTCTATGTTAGTCTCACTGTATAAGAAACTTGAACTCCACAAAGTAAACGAAATTTATAACCTGGATACAGGTAAAGCGATGCATAAAATCCATTCCGGCAACTCTCGTGAGTCGTGACAATTCAAAGCGACTGTTTACCTCCTTGAATCAAATTCACTCTCATGCAACCCGAGGTGAGTATTTCTGGCAGATGGTTTCAAGCAAATATGGAAAGAAAATCTTTAAAACATCTTGGCAACAAAATTTGGGACAACATTAATCGCTCCCGGTGTGAACTTTCCCAATTTAATTAAAAAACATTATAGATATGTAATCTTTATTTCTGCATATCAAACCTGAATAAATGGTGTTGAAGAGTAACACTGTATTTTTGTCTTTAGTTTCTCTTCTTTTTAAATTTCAAATCTACTTTCGTCCCCATTTGTACATATACCTGTTGACTTCTACATTTAGGTTTTGTTTGTTTGCGTAATTGTGATGACATGAATTGGGGTATGGCCTCTTATTGCTAGTGTTCTTTTGTTTTGCAAGAGCAGCGTGTCAGATCCCATGTACATCACTTTTGGTGGACGATGAAGTTCGAACGCTGCACCTCAGCACACACTCGACCTCAGGGGTTTCCAGTCGTTCCATTCCAACAACATGCTGGCTGAACTACATGCCAACTGGCACGTCCGTATGACAAAACCGCTGCGAACAATTATGGAGCTGGCTAAATTATGACAACCCCGACAAAATGTCATTTTAGCTGTGTTTATGCTTTCTCTGCCACGTCCAGATCCCTGCGAATCTGGGCACTTGAGACTCACTTGACCCACGGATATAGAGAGAGACCAAGCAGTCCCTCCCTACACAACTGTGTTGATCATCTGGCAACCCTTTACAGCAGTGGTTCTTAACCGGGGGTACACGTACCCCTTGGGGGTACCAAACACCGCAACAGGGGGTACGAAGCACCAACATTTTTAGGCAT
>JGI24021J15306_10001242_pt1 | contig 24230 bp, 12 predicted proteins | sample Ectturendosymbi1_FD_15306 | JGI IMG/M metagenome (IMG submission 15306) | reverse complement strand
ACTCGAGCCTAGTTTCCAATGAAAACTTCAGCGAAACACTTTGGCCTAGTGGTTGGGCCCTAGGCCAGGCAACATGAGCCAAAATGACCCCAAAACTACTTAACTTATGACGTCATTCACAAACAATCCGTACTCCCCAACCAAAAAATTTTTTTCGAGTGCAATATACTAGACTGGGCGATCCAATCGAAGTACGGATATATCGTACCCCGGCTCTTAAAGTGCTAATTAACATTTTTTTGTTGTTTTAAGGCCATTTAATTAATCCTCTAATTAATTAATTTGTTGTGTTTAGGCCAGAACTTTTGAACCAGAAATATTAGAAAGCCAACCAAATGCTTAAAAAACTTGGATTATAATAGTGGTTCCCAACCAGGGTGCCCATTTAAAATAGCCAGGGGTGTCGCGAGCTAATGTTTTTCAACATATCATTGAAAGACATTTGAAAATGTTGCCAAACCTCAAGACCAAATTGCTATGGGTTTGCCACTAAGTGCCACAAATTACATTTCTATTTTATAATGTGCCGCAAACCTACAAAAATTGGGAACCACTAGATTACAGCTTAGTCTTCAATGGAAACTTAAAACAAAAAATTCCCTTATGTAATTGGTGCTGAGGACCCAGTAAACTGGGCCGAAATGGCTTAAAACCTACCTGACTTATGACATCACCCACAAAAAAAAATTGAAAACTTTCAAATTTTTTAAAATGCAAACTAGAAGACTTGCTACATCTTTTGAAGGTTTGAACAGCTCTCTAGCTTAATTGACTGGCAAAGTGGCATGAAAATACTAATCAGGGGCTCATCCAGGGGATCTGTTTGGCTGTCATGACAGATCTCATTGTACCGCAGACACTTAGCATTAAAGCCGATAAAATGCCAAATGCTGTCTCTGCAGGTTTCGGATGTGGTGGTTGGAACAGGCAACAGCATTTCCCTTCTAACGTTGCATAGTATTGTTATGAAACAACAACATTCCTGCCTTGCTGAAATGGCACCTGCGCAGTGACATGAAACAATCCACGTTTTTTAACACTCTATATTGATATTGCATCGAATGCATGTTTTGATTTTATAAGTATATGTGTGTATGGATAAACTTTGATTTTATAAGTATATGTGCGTATGGATAAACAGCTGTCATTGCTGTGTGGTTGACATTTGTTGATTCAGCACCATGTTCTTAGGAACAAACAGTGATTGTGATGTAATAAATGCGCTGTGACCGAAAGCAGTAATAACTTGAAAATCGTTTAAAATATCCGACTTTCCAAAAAATCCGACACCAACCTTCCAAAAATTTTCCAACTCCTTACAAAAGGAATGAAATTTGGCTTTTAAAATCAATGGAAATCATGGTACATAGCAAGAAATCTCTGTATCAACAAAAGTTGCACCATAAATTGTACCATTTCAACAGGAATTCCCAATTCAGGAATGTGATCTAAAAAATGATCCAACTGGACGTCTGGAGTCGGACAAAAAATCTGACTCAGACTCCTTATGACTCCGACTCTGTAACCCTACCTTCCGCGACAGACCACTTTTTTCAAGCTAGATGCGCCACTGATACTAATAAACATGTTTGGCTCTGGTTTGGTTTTACCTTAAGACCCGCATGAGACACCTAAAAGGCTATCACTTTGCAACTTGATAACTCCTCTGCCGATTGCCCTAGAGTGTTCTTCAAATCCTCAAAAGATGCAGAAAGTCTCCGAGTTGACAATAAAAAAAAATTGAGGTTTTGGTTTTTTTGTGACTGATTTCATAAGTAGGTAGGTTTTTGGCCATTGTAGCTAAGGTTACCTGGCCTTGGGTCCAACTGCTAGATGGAAGTATTTTGGTCAAGTTTTTGTTGGAAACTAGGCTAGGGTTACCATTTCTAAAAAGGCAAAATTCCTGACAATCTCAATGTCTACTTTTCTTAACCACAAACAAGCGCTACATAACATTTTTCGGTATGTTCTTACAACTACCAATTCATCACAAAACAGATATTTCAGGCAAAATTGATGCTGGAAACAGGCAAATAGTAGCAGATGAAGTTCTCATCTTCACAACACATCACATTGTTTCGAGTTAAATGCAATTTACTAAATGTTAAAATTCCAGACATTAGAGCATTTTTGAAAATTATTTCCAGATACAGAGTTTTTAACACTGAAATTCTAGATGTATGGCAAGCTTAAACTAGGCTAAATGAGTCTTTTGAGCGTTTGTTTGGCTTTCTAGAGTTTCTGGTTCAAGAGTTATGGCCAAAAAACATAAAATTGCTAATTTTACAAAACATTGGCAGATTTTTTAAAATTGGTAATTTTATTCTTTAAACACAAGAACCAGAAACACTAGAAAGCTGATCAAAGGCTCAAAAAAGTTTTCTATTTGCTGAAGTTCTCCATGGGAACTAGGCTAGAATATGCGTCTTTTAAGACCTTGATCAACTTTTTAGCGTTACTGGTTCAAAAGTTATGATCTAAAATAAATTACTTCGTTTGTTTATTTATTATATGTCATAACTTTTGAAACAGAAATGCTAGAAAGTCTATCAAGGTCTCAAAAGATGTGGATTCGAGCCTAGTATCCAATGAAAACTTCAGCAAAATACTTCCATCTAGTGGTTAATCCCAGGTCAGGTACCAGCAGCCTAAAATGACCAAAAACCTACCTTACTTATGATGTCACTCACAAAAAAATGAAACATAAAACCAGAAAGTAGTTTTCATTGCAGATTCGAAGACTTTCCGAGTCTTTTGAGGGTTTGAGCAGCTCTCTAGCGCAATCGGCGAAGGAGCTATGCAGTTGGCAAGTCAACTGAAATATCCTTGTTTTTTCCCCAATTTCCAAGTACGATATATTCATAAATTGGCAGCCAATGTGTTAAGAAGTATACCTTGCAAAAATATGTCATTGGTTTTCATTTAGTTAAGAACAATTGTAACAGGCATTTGCAGATACTTTTACCATGAAAATTGGCAGAAAAAACTATTTTTTAATGTTCTTAAATCCTGTGTTGTTTTTCTACAGCCGTCAGTGTTGCCAAACATTCTCACTTTATCTACTTGGGACAATCAACTGAATGCAGAGCAACGGAATGACTTACTTAAAATGCTTCCCTTATCTCTCACTGAAAGGGAAAACATGGAAACTGTCAGGTATGTATGGTACTGTAAAATGTGGTTTAGGCCAAGGTTATTTAGCTTGGATTTTAGTATTTTCTTCTGCTGTAGTTAAAATATATGCAGTAAAGATGACAGGTAGTTACAGCGAAATTCATTTGTGAAGAAGTATTTCTAAATCGGGCTAAATTAACAAAGCAATTGGTTAAAACTTATTTTGAGATACAAATGGGGTCCAAATAATACACTAATAGCACCTGCAAGAAGTATGTATTAACATGAAGCTGTATTTGGAAGTTTTATAAGGGTGTTGGAATTGTATGTATTAGGGGAAAGAAGCTTTGCAATGTTACAAATATAAGATCTCGTTCCCTACCATTTGGCTTAGGTGCTACTAGGCTTTGAGACAGATACTAAACTACACAAATGCCATTTTTAGGTGTAAGATCAGGAAAGTGGATGTCTTCAATTTCTTGTCACATAGAAGGCCATGATAGACTCCACAACTATGGCTAAAAAAACTTTAAAACAAATTTTCTGACTAAATTGGCAATCATGTTTGCTGTCATAAGAACCAGCCACTGACTGCTAACACCAATCTCAAAAAACAAATCTATGTGACATGCAACAGAGTTGCATGTACAGCTGCAATTAATTCAAACTTCTCATGCATCTACTATGTTAACTTTCAGGAATACAGGCTAGTAGACAATATACATCAGGGGTATCAAACACGCAGCCCGTGGGCCACATACAACCCTTGAAAGTTATTTGTGTGGCCCACAATGCTTTTTGGGAATTTAAAAATAATTAACATAAGTTATTTTGTTTATTCACAGGTGTTAAAAAGTGCTCGACCAGCAAGTGAACAAGTTCCTTTTAAACCAGTGGTTTTAACCTTTTTCATGCAGCGACCCAATCTGCAACCCAATGTAACCTAAAGACCCCCTTTCGAAAATTTCCAATCAGGCATTTAAAATGCGGTTGTGTTTGCACAATAGAAAATCACAATGACTAAAAAATAACATACGATATGACTATTTTGAACAATCATTTATTATATTTTTGCACATGGCAGCATCAGTGAGAGACACCCGTGCCAGATACAAATCACTCCACCTCCACAGCACAACTCATTGAAAACTAGATAAACTCCCAAGTTAGCTACCGCATTCAGATATCTAATTTACAAACATAGCACAATCTGACATGCGTGCGTTGCCAAACGCAACAGTACTGTAAAGGTCATATAGTCACACTCAAAACTTTGTAATGGTCATAATATCGCCTAAAACAATTTTGAAATGAAAAAGTAGGCTTTCATTTTTGCCAGGTGATCCTATGATTTTGGCTATGACAGAAGTGGTTTCATATATGAAGTATAAAGTCCAGAAGTAATTATGAATGTTTTTATCAGAAGCTCTTGCAACCCCTAGAAAAGTGGCAAACAACCACTATTGGGGTCGCGACCCATAGGTTGAAAACCACTGTTTTAAACAAATGTAGAGATGGCTAGAAATGGCTTATTTGTAACTCATGATATCTTTCACAGGAAAGAAAATGCAGAAGATTTTTTTCGAGTAATGTTCAGGTACTGCCTTTGTTACATCAACGTCATAACACAGCCCTCGGGTTAGAGGTTACTTTATAAGGCCTTATTTGGCCCCAATTTGAGTTTGAGACCCCTGATGTACATCATGCTGGTTCAAAGGTGCCACATTTCAATAGTTCAGCAATGGCAGGAAACCCAAAGTTGCTGGACACTGAGGAGTTTTAGTTCTGCCATTTATTTGAACGTAAACAAACTGATTTTCCTGTACGAAGTAGAACTGTGTGACTCTTCATTTGATGGACATTATGTTAAGATGTGTTGAAAATCACAATGCACCTTGACATGGTGGCAGCCAGTATATAACTATATCATACTTTGAAATCACACATTGAACTACTAATTTCATGCCACCTTGGAACTCTGTAACTTGCCAGTTGATTGTGCTAAAGAGCTATCCAAAGACTCAATGAAAAATAATTTTTGGTTGTGGGTTTCAGGTCTTTTGTGGGTGACATCATAAGTGGGATAGGTTTATGGCCATTTTGGTTCAGGTTACCTGGCCCTGGGCCCAACTGCTAGATAGAAGTATTTTGTTCAAGTTTTTATGGGAAGCTCCAGACTAAAACCTGAGTCTTTTGAGCCTTTGATCAGCTTTCTAGCATTTCTGGTTCAAGAGTTAAGGAAATTACCAATTTTTGGCAAAATCACCAATTTTACAGCTTTTTGGCCATTACCTTTGAACCAGAAAGGTGTGTAAGTAGATTATCAAATTTTTATACACATTAGCTCTGTAGTTTACCTTATTTTTTTCTTATTCAGAATGTTGCTTTCTGGTGAAAACTTAGCAGCATTTGACAATATTTGCACCCTGACTCCATCTGGTAATCCTATCAATGAAATGGCTGTGAAGCTTAGCAAAGGACATTACTCAGCAGAAGCATATCAACTTCGCAGATGTCACACAAAGGCTAACAAAGCCAAACAAAGGTTGCTGAAGCATCAGTATTATCACAGCCTTCTGAAGGAGGTTATTGTATCTCGTCAGGTATTTCTTATTTGCTGATTCTTTCTTGCTTAGGATTTAATCTGTCCATGACTTCGGAACTGAAAATGTGCTTGATCTTATATGTCTTGTTGTTCAGAGCAATCTAAGACTGTGCTTACTGGCCAGTTGAGAAGAGATTATAGGAGTATTTTTTTACCAAGCATTGTGTTTATGATATTGCCATAGAGTAGTTTACAATTTTCTAGAGCATGCTGCTTAGTTCATTTACATTTGAAACGTGAGAGTTTTGTATTTGTGAGACTTTAGAATAGCCATAATCATCTGGTATAAACCTTAGCAGCTGTGAAATCAATGCATTCCAGCTTTGATGTGAAAAGTTCTGTGTATTAACTTGAAGTTTTGCATTTCAGTAACATTGTATACAACTGTCAAGATGTCTACAAACATGAGTGCTCCTAATTTGGGTCCCCGGTTTGGGTTAATCGCACTGACAATATTTTTGGTGATATATGGTATGGTGCAGTGTTTGACCAAAGAAACAAATATTTGACTCACACAAATCATGGCACTTCACAATGTACGGCTCATTCCATGTCAACTGTCCCAGTCAGTCAACCCACCATCTCAGATTTTCCTCAAATTTAATAGGCAGATAGAACATTTCATGCTAATTCCAACAAATTAATTTTTTAAAACATTGGTTAAGGTTTTGCAAAGGTATGGACCATACAAAAGGAGTACTTTTGCTGTCAGTGAAGCATAACAACTAACAAGAAAATCGTCAATTAAATCATTCTCACTGTAATCATTTAATTGTAGTAAAAAACTTGAAGAGGTCTCAAGTATCTTCATTTGTGAAGAAAAATTTAAAAAAATCCATGCACTTCCCCAATTTTAGGGTAAAGAAAATGGGTAGTCATCAAAATCACTAATGTTTGCCAAAAATTTTGAGTGCTAATACTTTGACGAGCACACTTGCTATTGGCATATGGAATACATCATCTGAAAGCTCTCATAGTGGAGATTATAATCTCAAAATATCCTAATTGCTTAATTAATGAATTATTGCCTAAGGGATTTCTGGGGATTTGATTTCCCTAATCTTTTTGCATTTTTTTGACCATAACTTTCGAACCAGAAGCGCTAGAAAGCCAATCAAACCCTCTAAAGACTCGTATTATAGCCTGATTCCCGATAAAATTTCAAGACAAAAAATTGGCTCCTGGCGTTGGTGCCAGGGCCTGATAACATTATCCAAATATGCATAAACTTATTCCTATTATAATGTCATCAACAAAAATCCAAACCTTTCCTTTTATTTAAGTGAAACTACAAGACTTTCCACATCTTTAGAGTGTTTGAAGAGCCCTCTAGCTCAATTGGCTGGCAAGTTATATCCTTGGCAAAAATGGCCAAGGTTACCTTTTGTGGGGCTTGATTTTTACCAAAATTTGGGTTTTTGAGCCATAATTTTGAATCCGTAAATCTAGAAAGCTGATCAATGGCTCTAAAGACTTGAATTATAATGCAGTGTCCAATAAAACATTGAGTCAGAAAATTGGCTCATTGGGTTGGTGCCCAGGGCCCAATGACCTTGGCCAAAAATGTGTGAACCTACCCCCATTATGACATCACCCACAAAAAAAACAAACTTTTCAAATTAAAAAAAAACAAAGTACAATACTTCCTGCATCTTTAGAGGGTTTTAACAGCTCCCTAACTCAATTGGCTGGTGAGTTATGGTTGTGCAAAGTTCAGCAAGAAAAGGAGGGCACGTGGGCTGAAAAAGTGTAACTACATTGAAATCTTATGCAAAAACTCTGTGGGACATTTATTCAAAATAAACAATAAACAAAATACGCAATGCACAATTTAAAATCTCTGGAAAAAGTGTTCTTGTGTTGCTGAAAACCTTGTAAATCGTTTTTATAAAGAAGACATTTGATCAGGCATAAACATAGTTTATGTTTTTGTTATGAGGGAAGTTAAACAATATTCAGCAATATCAAGCTGTTTTCTATCATTGACACCATGTAGTGTTCAAGTCAAGTTAAGATGATGCCACTGCTCCAAAGCTGAATATTTGTGTGTTTGCTGTAATGTAGTGGACGTCCTTGGATGTATTTTTGGTCGAGATCTTTGTGGTTGAAAAAGGTGTATAGGCCTGAAATTAAACATTGAAATCAAATATGAATATAGATTTTTGCAACGTTGAGGAATACTTTCTGACTGGTCATATCAAAGGACAAATGTTGTGACCCTTTGTTTAATTGCTTATGTGCCATGATTTAAATCCTATTCAGTGCTTGGATGTGTTTTCTGGAGAAAAAGGCACTGAAGTTCCCTCATGCACTGTCATACAATTCCAAAGCAAACAGCTGGTCAATTCTACCACTTAGAAAACGCGTGATTCACCTCAAAGTGCTGCGAAGTCAATTTTGGTTAGAAGAGCTACGTAGATCTTAACTTGGTTTTGAAAAGTTTTTAATTGTTAGTCTTATTTGAAACATTTTTGAACTTTTAGTCTTTTTGACCTGCATTGCTAATGTTTCTGTGAAAAAAAATAGAATTTTGCCGCCAGGTTCGAGTTGGTTTTTGATTGAAATTTATGGTTGTGGCACCGTTTACACGTGTGGTATCGTCTAATACGCAGAGCTGCTCGGCACAAATCAAGGTTAAAGCTTGATGTCACGAACATGCTTTACATGACGTAAAGTGTCATTTAAAAGTTTCCGTAATGATTCGGTTTATGTTTGCACTTGTTTGGCACATGACATGGCAATTTCTATTCTAAATGACTAACGGTAGAAACAGCTTTGTTTGTGGCCAAAACAACGGTCTTGCTGTTTGCAGTCGGATTTCACAAAAGCTGACTTTTGACCACAGCATACATATTGTTCCTAGTTCAGAGTTAGCAGTGTGCAAAAGTTTAACTTTACTTTTATGTGTCATCTGAACTGCTGTCCATTCGGATTGAATCGTAGCTGCCCCAATTGGGAAACAGCTTCCATTGAAAAAAAGCACGTATTTGGGCAGAGGAGGCAGCCTGTTGGAAACATCACAATACGTGGAATTTACAGTGGTTTTGAATTCACTAAATTTTCATCAAGACAAATTTTCAACTGATTTGAAAAAAAATGTGTTTCGGAGTGACAAATGATAATGCAACAGATTTTTGCTGAATGTTTGTTCGAGCATGTTTTATCAGTTCTTGGGTCTCTTTTGTGCTAGTCAACTGCTGAGGCACTTCGACGTATTATGTCCTCACCCCACCCATATGAGCAGTGTTTTTTCAAGGTGTTTTGAGAGACCGAAATGGTCTCTAAAAATTTCCCATCAGTCTTTCAAAATACACTAAAACCTCGATTTACAACCACCGCCAAAGTACACTGAAACCTCGCTTTATAACCATCTCGGTATTCAGATGAAACAGTTGCGACCTTTGAAAATGTCCCAACGGTCACCAAGGTCAAACCTTATAAAACCAGCATATGAGTGACTTTGAGTGTCATGGTATTTTGTTAGCCGTGTCCATAGGTTTTGCGGGCACCGTCATCTGGTTTCGCTGCATTTAGTTTTAACGCTACGAGATTTTATTCTTTTTTTTCAACATGGTATATATTCAAAATTTCAGTGTCATCTCCATGCTGCCAGGCGACCTGGAAAATATTATTTGTCCAGGTGTAAAACCGTTGCTGAAACCAGCAACATTTCAATGGATGCAAAATCTGTAATTTCAGCGAGTCGTCTGTACAACAAGTAAGTCGTATGAAAGGTGTCTGGAACACCTACCACTGCTTGCGGACCTCCCTTATGATGTTCATTTGAAATAACGTGTGCAGTATTGAAATTGTGCTTGTCGTTAGCACTGTGTTGAAGTTATTTCCTCTGCGTAGAACCCCACCAATTTGTTTTTAGGGCAGCCTTACAACCATTTATTACAATATCGGTCTGACGAATAAACAGATACTTCAAAGGCACCTAAATCTTGCATTTGCAGGGTATTTCAATATCACGTTTGTTCCTGCTGCTTGTACCTTCAAATAAAATAAAAGTCATCAACAGATTTGTCGTGCTCAGACCATGCTGAATGAAGATGATTCTAAAGATATTTGTGACTTTTCCAGTCGTGCAAACAGGGTTGCAGAGTCGGAGGTACATATCCGACACCGACTTTCCAAATTTTCCGACTCCTTAACATAAAGGGAATGAAATTTGGCTGTTAAAATCAATGGAAATCGTGGTACACAGCAAGAAATCTCTGTTTCAAGAAAAGTTTCAAAAGAAATTGCACCATTTCAACAGGAATTCATAATGTTGGAGTGTGATGTAAAAAATGATCCAATTGGACATCCGGAGTCGGACAAACAACGCCGACTCCACACAAAAACCTCTGACTCCTTACGACTCCGGCTCCGCAACCCTGGTGCAAAATCCGTAGCGTCACAACTGTGACTTTATAATCCACTTGAATAAGTAAGAACGTAATATTAAGAGAGGTACACAAACAGAAAATATAGTTAATACAGTAATGAAACACATTGATATCGTAATTCTTTCATTTTCACATCCTCTGCGGAGGGTCGTAAAGGCAGCAGCAGTAGGAGGTCTCGGCATATCTCATGGTTTTCAACGTCTGATAGCCCTGCTGGCACCATACCAAGGCGTGACCAAGCCAGTTCTGAGATGTAGTCACGCCACCTAGTCCTTAGTCAGCCTCTGGGCCACTTTCCCGTGGATGTTCCCAGCAGGGCTCATCTGTCTGATCTTTCCTGGGACATTCTCGTCATGTGGCTGAACGAACATAGCTGAGATCTCTCTATTCGGAGGAGAATAAGTCGACGTTAAATTCTTTACGAATTTCACAGCTGTTCACTTTCACGCCGTGAGAACTCTTTGCAAAATCCCATCTCTGGCGGATGTACTTGAGATAGTATTCTTTAAAAAATTATGGATAGCAGTGGTGACAGCAAATACCCTTGTCGGAGTCCAACACTCACGGTGAACGGTTGCCCCGTCGGCCGGACATAAACTTCTGATCAGGAACTCAACGACTTGACGGCCAGTAACCGGGGGGCGTCAACACCTACTACCGCAACACTCGCCGAAGCTTTTTTTCAGGGACTCGGTCGTATATGTTTTTGAGATCGACGAAACATGTGTAGAAATCTTTGGCATACAAGGTTTCGCGAAAGTTTGCTGAAGAGTGAAAATTTGGTCTGTAATGTTATAGGGTATCCTCCAAGTTTTGTTCACTTATTTCGCAGCATCTTTTTTCAAGGCACTTGGCATGCACTTACCCGGGTAGGCTAAGGATAGAGATGTCCCCGCAGCAAGTGCGTTCTCTCCGGTCTCCCTTTTGTGTTAGAATGATCAGCCCAGTTTGCAAATCCTTCGGTGACCTTATGCACCACCAATCCACCATGCCATTTGACACACACGTGTCAGCTAATTAACTTCTTTTTGCATTGAAGTCTCTCAAGAAGATCGTAGATTTGTTAGGTTTAACGCTTCTCAAGGTGTAAACTAATTCCTTCCACGAATTCCAGGTGCAGTACAATTGAGTTTGGGTCGCATACCTCTATCAAACACAGGGAACGGTCCAACAACAACAAGCACATCCTCCTAATGGGATCCATTCATCAACACAACTTGCTAGCTGATGGCTTACAAGTGTCCCCACATCAACATGGGTAGACTTTGTGCTGGCTCGACCCCAAAGTAGAAGAGTTTCCACCCATGGTCCATCTCTACAGTATTACAGACACTTAGTCGAAGAGATGCCAACAACACCCAAGGAATATCGTTTGACCTACTCGACCAGTTCGTGCTCTTTTCCTGTGATTAAAGTGATGTTCTAGTCTCCAATCACTGGCTTGGCAAGATCGCCGTTTATGCGTGGCTTTCAAGTCTTCCATAGTTGCATTCTGGGCTGTCCCCATTCGCCTCCCTAGAATTTTTCCAACAGGTCCCTCTGCCTAAAACCTAAGCGTGGTCCTTGGTCCTGGGTTTCTTTTTTCGCTGAGAAATTTCGGTGCTTTGTCCCATAGTAATATTAAAACTCGCCGTAACAATATTCGCTATCCTACCTTTTCAGACCTTATGACCGAATTGACTTAAACTTTTTTCGGTCATTTCAAAAAGAATTCGGTCTATAACCGAAAAAATAAACCCAGCCTTGGTCAAGCGCGAGACGACCTATGCGCGACCTTGTTAATAAAATTTGCGCATTTGGTGGTAGTAACTGCCCAAATGATACCGTTGGGCAAAATGATCGCTCTACTTATACAGCAACTCTTATCGATATCAGGGATACCACGGGAAAGCGTTGCCGCGGGCACATTTGCGCAGGAGAGACGAGAAACCTTGCATTAAGTTTACTGCAAGCTCAAATATGCAGCAATCACTACATCTGCAGAGGTTAAGTTCTGTACTTTTTTTAACAGAACAGGTCGGGCGAAGGTTTTGGACCCTTATGCCACGTAAACGTGGCCTAAATAAGATTTTGCTCTTTACATCTCTCATGTCCAAACGTAATTGAGAGACTGTTTCCCGCAGCTTTATATCGTACATCATGCAAGAAGGGAACAGCACCAATTTACAAGGGCTTAGTGCGACACGGCCTAAAGTCAGACTCCAGACCTACAAGCACCGAAGCTGTTCTGAAGCATTACCACTAGGCCACAGGCTGATTTTTATCTAATCACATTTTATCATAATGCAATCATATTTTTAAAACGCAAACTTAAAGAAAGCTTTTTAACAGATATCGGACAGTTTTAATACAAACTGCAGCCCTATTAACTGTTGGTCTTATGAGTGCATTGTGGTCGTGCCTACTGTAATGCAAAGGATGATTGTTTCATGGACAGAATTTTACGCGACGTTGACGCGGAAGCGCGGACACGGCTTGGTCTTGGACCTGAACCACTCGCTTTGTCTGATTCTGATACCGAAGACCAAGCGCCCACGCACAAGCTGAGTTCATCGACAACCATTGCTCCAAACCGCATCAAGGAACTTCTGCTGCAGCATAAAAGAAGAAGAGAGGCAAAAGTGGTTAGAAACAGTGGTTTAGCACACTTTCCGTGTTATTGGATCTGTATCCGCAAAACTGTAGAAGCTGTTTAGTGACTTATTATTACTGCAGTTTTAAGCTAGTATCGGATGTTGTTGCTGCACCTTTAGCCTGTTGGTGGTGCATGGATCAATATCTACCATCAGTGCACCCAAACAGTGTTTCTTGAATTTTACGACCAAAATGTTTCGTGCTGCGTCGACCACTACTTTTATTCTTCGATTGTAAATAAACTGTAATGAGTAGGGCAACCAAAAGTCAATAAAGTCATTTTTTCTGCCTTTTTAAAAGTTAATTAAATATCCACAAACCAATTTTCCCGCTTTATACCATGAGCCACTCGAAAGTTCTTCGGTCAAAAAAGGTCAAAATTTATCATTAGGTCAAAATTTCTTGTAGCAGAGTTTTTTCTCGTTATCAATATTTTATTAAAGTTACAACAACAGATTTTGATATGTTTTTGCAAGTTTAGTTGCAATTCTGAAACAGTAATAGGTTTGTTGCGAATTTTTGACGTAATAATGTTGCTCTGCCCACAACTGGACGATTGAATATTAAGTAGACTAGGCATAGCAATGCTAGAAACGTGATCTTACAGTACTTGGTTTGGCAAATGGTCAATCCATTCATATACTGTGTTTTAACTTTATGATATTCACAGATTTTGTAGCTATTAATGTACTTATCAACATGTCATGCCTAAGTTTAAACAAACAAATTCTTCAAAAGTTCGAAGTAGCCTATACTGCATGAATATCCTTCTGAGTTTACCTCAACACCTAAGGGTGAATTATTTTGCAAATTCTGTGACTGCCTAGTGAAAAGTGATACAAGGTTTATGGTGGAAGCACATCGCTGCAGTGCAAAGCATCAAGGAGATTCGTTTCATGAAACTGAAAGTAGCCAAACATTTTTAAAATATGCTGTACCAGATTTTGCAGATAACTACTTTTTGTTACAGACCTATCGGCTTGATCTAATACTTTATATGAATATGCTTTGTATTCCGCATTTCAACTGAAAACGCAGAAAACTGATAGATCAAAATAAAGTCAAAATTTGTAAATTATAAAGTCAAAATTTTGAGATTTTAGGTCAAAAAATTGGTTGCCCTGGTAATGATTTTTACTTCCGTGGTATGCTATACCTCAATGTCACCAAGACTGTCGTACCGCTAGTTTCCTTACATTTTGTTTTTCTTGCAGAACACCCCCGACCTTAATGTGATGGGAATTAAACTTTCTGATGTTGTGTCGAGAACTTACGCTGGTAGTAGAAAAATGCAAGGTGACAATGTGAAGTGCAGATAAACTGTATTGTTGGATTAACTCTTCTTATTTTTCACAGTTGACGTTGTTTGTCATTTTTGTAGCAGGATCTTTGTAATCAGTTCGACGTTATGTTATTGTTTTGAAATACTTTTGAAGTTTTGCAGACCGTCTGAACAGTATTTTTGACTGCATTCTCCTTAACTGCCAGCGTTTGCGTTGTAGCGTGTTAATGTTGCAAACTCCAGTCAGGCGAAACACCATACTCACTGCGAATGCTCAGTAGGAGCTCACCTGAAAAAAGCATCGCTGACCGAGTTTTAAACAATTTCTTAACATAATTGAAGTGGGCAACGCATTGCAGATACCCCAATACGTTGGTTTTGCTTGTGGGCCTGTGCAATATTTCCCCGCTTGTGAGTAAATTTCAGTTTTGTTAATTTCACTCATTTTTGTTCAAAGGTATTTCAACGAAAAAGCGCAAACGTGAGGAGAACTTAAAAATAGCAAAGAAGCGCATGAAATGCGGAGCTGCCGGGACAAGATCCAAACCAACTGCCCAAAATCAACGTCGGTCTGCAAAAGGAAAACATTCTCATTCAAAAAGGTATGGCTCATATAACGGAAACCGGCATGCTCATGTACACACGTTTTTCCACCTACATGGTCGTTTTTTTTTCTGTGTCAAGTTCATCGTAAACCTCTCCAGTTTATCGTTTCTTCATTAACTGTGCGTTTTCTTGTATTCATTCGTATTATTGAATCGATTATGATGCTGGTGTCAGAATAAAAGACGGAAGCATTCGTGGTCAGGAGCAGGACTCTCGGTTTCGCCTCTGGACCTTTCATATCCGCTTACGTGCTACCAAGTCTTAATGCACATTTAGTCAAGCTAACTAGTTTATGTGTTTGTCGAATGTATTGTTAAAAGCAGTTATAAAGTTTTGTTGCCTTGGTTAGCCTATATTAAAACTGTTTTCTGCACTACCCGTAACACGTTGGGGCAGAGGGTGTCGTTCAAGTCGTATCTTTATTTGGAGCATGAAATCGGTACAGACTTACCACCCACCTTCATCTTTTGATGGGTTGGCCTTTGCACTCTGATCCGTACTTACGAGGCAAAAGGAGGTGTGCCGTGATTTGATGCGCATTGTCCTAATTTCTTAATAAAAGCTCCGCTGAGAGATAATGTCGATTGCTCACCAGCTTTTTGTTATACTATAAGTATATACTGTGTATTTTCAGCAACAAATTCGCGACCACTCCGAGTTGCTTCTTCGAATTGCTCAGGGACGTCATGCTGCTTTCACAGGACAAGACAACCTTAAGTGTAATTGCTTGCTTTAGAAAATGTTTAATTAAGTTAACTGGCGTTCACCGTATGACATCAAAGTGTTTTTGCTTAGAGAAAATACTCGGCGTGTGCCGACAGTATGATGCCTCTCAACAATGTTAAATCATCACTTCTGAGTGATTTGTGTGTGTTTGTGAAAAATTATGCTAATAAGTGTCAAGTGCTATGGAGCTGAAAAGTTCTACGAAAGATACGATGCCGTAGTTAGTTCCGACTGAAATTGTTTTGTTTTTTTGAGAACGCTTGTCTTATCTCCCTGCTATATTTTCGTCAGATCACACAGTTGGCACTCGACTGGCTTTCATCGGCAGAAGCCTCGTTGTATCTGTGGACCACCAAATGTAATAATTGGAAGGAAGTTCTACCAAGCGCTCTTAAACACATGGGAATGAAACAAGAAGGTTGTATTTCTGTCGAGAAAATCCGACTTGATGTGATGGTGATTGTCTTTCCTGTGCTGTCACGAAAATTGCCTTGCTTCGTAATTGTGATTTCAACTGCGTTTTTCCAGTGGGTTCCTACCAAGGAACGTTGACGTCGGAAGAAAACGGCAAATGGGCCTGGCATGGATCGTGCGGTGACGTAGATGAGGACAAGCTGCTCAGCACCATGTGTAATGACTGGCTCTCTGAGGTCTGCCTGACAACCGCTGGATAATGTATTCGGTCAACAACCCTCGCCTTCATGTTTATTTTATTCTGGTCGCAGCTATCAAGCAACGCAACCGAAGAGTCTACTGAGCTAACGGAGGACACTGTGCAGACTTTCCAAATTCAGGAGAGAAGAAGGTTTTTGTACCCACATCAAGCGTTTGTGTACACCATAAACGGCAATAGGTATCCCGTGCCGCCAGTGAAAGGTACGTCATAGAGTAGATCGGTTTGTCGCCATTGCTCAAGATTCAATTATTTACTATATTTTATGAGAAGGAAGCACTGGCCCGACAAAAGAGGGACGCGTTGCAAGGGAGCACTGGCTGCTACGATCAGAAAGACCCCCTCAAGTTACTCTGCTTGCCCTGACGCGCGATGCCGTTGCCAGAATGCCTGACGGTGTGGGAACGCGGAACGACGTGTGCAAGTTGATCCATGAATCGCAGTACCTGGCTGAGGCGGTCACTGAGGCCCAGGTAGGCGATCACCGAAGCTCTTTCCCGATTATTTTTCCGAAAGCACTTGCGTTGTAAAAATTCTTCCGCACAATTGTGCCCTAATGTTGGCCTTTGATGGGTGTTAGGATTGCTAAGTGTATGTTATTCATGCAATACAAACAGCTTGGTTTTAGTAACAGTGATTCTTTCAAAAAATATCTTTTTCAAAGAGGTGATTGTCATGTGTTCGGATTTTTGGATTTGCTAGTAGTGATTTATTTGAAAATGCATTCGTTTCTGATGATGTTGGCAAGTCGCTGCTTTGTGGATCCCGCGTTTTGGATACGAACCGTTCGCCTCAATTCTGCTTAGTTTTGCAAACAGCCGAAATCTGTCACAATTTGACCGAAATAGACGGCGTTTATGACGTACACGTGACCTGACGTACACATTCAATGAGCTTATCAGAGAAAACTTCCGTGCAAGTTTTAGTGTTTTTTTGTCCCGGAAACAACTTCCACGTTGCCTCATATATGTACATTTTTTTGATTATGGGATTTTACCAAACTTTATTTGTGAAACAGTTTCTGATTGACAATGTTTGTTAACACTGACTAGTTTACGATCAAAAGCGCAGTACATGGTGGGCGGTCTTAAGTTGCGAAACAAGCGTTTTTAACCAAAAACTTGATTTGACAAATAGGACTTCTTAGGCTCACAAACACAAAAATACATAAATGAACATTGAACAATTAAAAAGTGTTTTAGAACAATAAGATAAAGACTTGAACTTATGCAAAAAATTATGCTTTGAACCTATTGTCTGTGTGTACGTTATAGATACCGCATATTTCTGTCATTTAAATGTGACAGATTTTCCTAATTTCGGAACTGGGCAAAATTAAGCGAACGGTTCGTATCACAAGCATGTAAGCAACGTAATTTAAAAATTAAGCATTGTCACCACTTGAATTGCCCGTTATTGAAAGATCCCTCCGAAGTTCGCTGTTATGTCGTACTGACTATCAGCACACCTCAGTAGACTTAAAGCTGAGAGGGGTTAGTCGTGTAAAGGATTAGGTCAGTTGAGTTAAACGCAAAAATCGTTGAGCTGTGGTGTGTTGGTGACTTGGCACAGCATGACCTTCTGTCTTGCATTCGCTTGAGCTGTCCTATTCGACCACGTGATTGTTTGATTAAGTGTAAGATAAGTAATTGTTAAAAAGCGTGCACGGTTTGCGTAACGCTGTTGCCTGCATTTGGTCGATACTCCTGATTTGGAACAGTTTGCAATAGCAGATTTATTTGTACCAGGCAAATGAGCGCGCCTGGTAATATGACAGCATGAGCACTCACTAGGCAATAACGAATGGTGCTAGTAGCAAACGGATGTTGTCAAAGCATGAACGCCCAGCAACTCTCGGAAAATATGGTGACATTTGTTAGCTACAGATTGATGTTTATTAAATCGATATCGATCTTTCCGTTTACAACAGGCCGTCATTCCTAGCAAGCTTTGTTAAATAAATCACACCTTCGAAAACCTTTCCAAAGACCGTGGTGACCTCATCTCGTTCGTGGCCAGTATGGTTTGTTCAGTCTTTCGTGCAGTGTCCCGAACTTCATGATTTTGAAAACAAATAAGAAAAACACATACCTAAATCTGGTCTTGTATTCCAGTGATGTAATCTACTGGTCGCGAAATTAACACGATTTTACTCGTCACTTTGCGAGCATCGATCAGAGACAACTGAGGTAACGAATCAAAGCCGCAAGAGGGAGTCATCTGGTCTTTAAACGAGTGACAGCAATGTGACCGTAAAAGCTCAGTTTCGGTGAGAATCGAACTCTACGCCAGGGCGCCCTCTCCTTGAGCTATGAAGCTAAGCCAGGGGTCGGGAACCTGTGGCTCGCTATTTTCTTAACACAATTGGTACGAATGAAAATTTTTCTCTAGTTTTCCTACAAAGCCATCAGCAACACCATGCAGCACCAGAAGTCACATTAACAGTAAGAAGCATGTTATTTTTAGAGAAAATTCAGACATTTACCATTGTTAAAAATGGTTGGTTTTGCTTAAAAATGCACACGTTAGTTGGTAAGTTAGTTGCATTAAGTGTTGAAAAATATTATATGGCTCTCACGGAAATACAATTAAATATATGTAGGTTTCATGGCGCCCTAAGCCAAAAAGGTTCCCGACCCTGATGCTAAGCAATGGTAGGGTAGTATGAGACGTCATGTCGCTGTCCGCTGTGACTGAATTACAACTTTTTGCGACGAGTATCTAATAAGCATAAGCTGTTTTAGATGATCACAAGATTAGTATCTGCTACCGTGCAAGATCTAACCCAACCGTGCACAACCTGCGGCCGGGCCGCACGGCTGCATGCGGCCTTCGATAATAAAATTTGCGGCCGTCCACATGTAATTTAAAATATAAGATGTGGCGGCCGTGCTGGCGTATACTGAAGCAATACAAACGCAAGGCAAGAAAATCGGTCGACACGGTGCGTAACAATCTGGATGGCGATGTCACAAAGAGTTATGGAATGAATACGCAATTTATGTTTGAATATGTGCTGTGTTGGTTGGCACTTGGCTGCAGCGGTTAATCATAGCAGTAAGTGTGAGTTGTGCGAGTTGCAGACTGTAGCACTAGCAATTGTGATAAAACGACAGATCAAAGTTACGCCTAATTTAAGCTTGTTGTTATAGCAACCAGATTTCTGAGACAGTTAGGTTTTCTTTGGATAGAATGCTGATATTTATTCTACTTTAAATAAGTAATTTCGGTTGTATGCTGTTTATTACAGCGCTAGCCTATCGTAAACCGTATAAAACTTGCAAACACTGCAACAGTGTCAGAAGAGAAAGAGTATTTAATTCCAATTGGGAGAAAGATTACTTCATGATCGAGACAGCAGCACATACCATCATGTGTCTAATATGCAGTCAAGTTGTGAAAACTGTGAAAGGAGATATGTAAAGCAGCATTTTCGTCTTCATATGTCAGACATTTGTGGGAAATTGAAAGGCTAGTCAAGGAAGATCTACGTAGAAGATTTAAAAAAATGTGTACGACAGCAGACATCCTGCCCCTCTACATTCATTAAGTGTGCTCATAATCGCTGCGAAGCTTCCTATAGAGTGGCATATCACCTTGGTGTAGCGGGGAAGCCTTATTCCGATGGGGAACTCGTTAAGCGATAGACGTAGTTAAGTGCATTCATCCTGGTAAAGACACTGACTATTCATCACTTGCCCTCTCGCGTGTTACGATACAACGCCGGCAAGATGATATCGCAAAGCAGTTAGCCCTCTCTCCCTCTCTCGACAGACAAAGGTTAACAAGGAAGCAAGTTTATTTTCTCTGGCTGTCGGTTAATCAGCTGACATCAACGACTCAGCGCAGCTGCTAGTCTTAATTCGTTCTCTATCTTCAAGCTTTTAGTTGTACGAGGATCTTCTTTCCATGGAAACACACGCTACTCGCACCCGTGGAGAGGACATTTTTATTGCAGTTAAGAATACTTGCATGCGCAAGGGATTAGATCTGAAAAATCTTCGTGGCATTTGCACGGATGGTGCACCTGCCATGACGGGCAACACGCAAGGTTTTGTGGCAAGATTTTGAGAACAGGTAGCAAAGGAATGTGATAATAAGCAGCTCATCAACCTTCGCTGTATAATTCACGAGGAAGCATTGTGTGCCAAATCTGTTGCTTTAAGTGCCATTTTGAAGGATGTGAATCGCATCTTGTTCATTCACACAAGTGCTCTTCATCACCGGCAATTTCGAGAATTTTGGAATCGAGTGAAACGTCTGTTGAGGACATTCTATATCACACTGCAGTTCGTTGGTTATCTTAGAGAGAAACGTCTTGCCGAGTTCTGCAGTTGCGCAAGGAAATAGTAGAAAACTATTTTATAAAAAACAAGGAGTGCCCCTTAATAAGCAAGGACTTCCTAACATCTCTGGCATTTCTGGTGAATTTTCCGACCCAGGTTAGCAATGTGAATCAGTGTCTGCAAGGAAGGGCAACAACAATTTGTCTCATGTACAAAAAAGTACAGGATTTCCGTGACAAATGTCGTCTTCTCAAAAGTAATCTCCAGCAGCGTAATTTCTTCCATTTTCCACAACTGACAACTCTTATTGACGGCAAAGAAATACAGGTTGATGATATGCCAATTGCCATATTTTTTAGTGTTTTTGATGCGGTATTGCAAGATTTTGCCGATCGTTTTCAAGATTTTGAGAGGATTTCAGCAACATTAAAGCTCGCTGCTTTTCCACATAATGGAACTGGTGGAGTTGAAGAATAATGATGAACTTGTGAAGAAGTTTGAAGACGAAGAAAATCTGCTGGACACGTGGAAGAGTGCAGTTGAATATCCAATGCTACAAGAATTGGCAAGACAAACTTTCGTTCTTTTCGAAAACACTTACGTGTGCGAAGCAGCGTTTTGAAGACTAAAGTACCTGCAGAACAAGTACCGAACCCGATTGTTAGACGGCAATCTGGTGTCTAAACTAAGGTTGATGGTATCCAGCGAGTTACCGAGCTTTGCAAAATTATCTGCCAAGAAGCAAGATCAAGGGAGTCATTACTTGCTACGATGCTTTGTAAACTTTTCTTTTAATAAATTCGTTAAAATGTTTGGCTTTTTGTTGTACTTTTAGGCACAAGTAAATGACATATGCCGGATAAAACCTATTCTCTAATCAAACGTATCTCATAAATATAACTCGAACTTATTGGCGGCCGTACTTCATATAAATAAAAGTAATGCGGCCGGCAATAGCAAAAGGTTGTACACCCCTGATCTAACCCGTTAAGGGTTAGGTCAGAGGCAACCGAATGCCAAATCAGCAGCTGATGTCATTGCATCACTTTTGCAGTTTACGGATTTTGGTAAGACCCACTTATGAAACAAACACGTCCTTTCTACGACAATCACATATAGTTCGTTGTAGTTGCTGTGTCTTGAATCACTTTCTGTTTGTCGCATTGAATTTGCTGATGTCGTGACGTGTTCACAGATCAGTTCCGCTGTGAGTGGCGCCTTGGACCGACTGCATTACGAGAACGATCCATGCGTGAAATATGACGCCGCTCGTCGAATGTGGGTTTATCTTCATGCGGACCGATCTATAGAAGACCTCGGTACTTGGCTTGTTCTGGCAATTTGTGTTAAGTTACAAATACGCGTAGCAAGGTTTTTGCGAAAACCCTCTGTGTTGTTTCCATACAGTTGCCGACGCAGACGTGGCTGTTTTGAAGCGAGGATAGATCTATGGTGATGTAGCTTATGTCGCTGTTTAATCCAAGAAACTCTTTTGGCCAACTGTTGAAATTTTAGGCTGTTTTTTATAGCTGTTGTAGATATTGGAATGTTGAATTTGCAAGGAAATGTGATGAGTTCTATTCGGTGATGTACGGCACGTATTAATACAAAAACTCGTGCGTGCGACGCATGCGATTAAGCCGCTCGATGGACACTGTGCACAAATTCTCTCCCGCCCATTCCCATACACTCCATCATGTTGTCATATATCTGCATCATGGAGCGCTGGAGTTTGCACATATGCTGAGCTAGTTTTTTTCATGGTGTCACTGCATCATCCTATGATTCTTGACCATACCAAGACAAATCTTTCACGCTGTTGTTGTCGAGAACTATCAGTGGGAAATCCCCAGTCTAACAACCTATGTTATGTGATCATCCGCGAGCGACGAGCTTGATTGTTTCAGTGGTGACGAGTTCGGGTCAACGCTAAAGATCTTCCTTTCCATCGCCAAGTTTTGGTATTGAGCCGCGGTTTAATTTGTTTTTTTCGCACGAAGTGTTGAGTACGGAGTTGGAGCTTTTTTTTATAAGATTTTGAGTATTGGTTAAACCTCTATCCGAATAGCTGCAACTTTCCACATGTTGAATTGATAAGGCATCTACGCAGTAGCACTGAAAGTTTAACGCAAGACAATTTTTCCCCGCAACGTTCCAATGTCATGCAACACGTACTAAGAGTTAGTTTTCATAGCACATGACCACTGGCCAAACAGCTCATTGTTAATATCAGAGGCGACTCCAGGTCAGCGCGACTCCAGGTCAGCAACTCAGGCCAACTTATACTGACTGAATGCAACCGTTCTAGGCTTATGTCACTAAAATTTCCATTTGCTCTTATTCTGGCTGGCACTATCGTTGCTCTGTGACGTCAGTTACGTAACAATGAATGAGCAGTTCTCATGAGAACTCGTCCGTTGTTGCGTAACTGAGGTCACAGAGCAATGACAACGCCAGTTAGTCCTCTGCGTGCTAGACTCATTCATATTAGCCCGAGTTACTGGTCAATTTCGTTCGTTTGTAATTATTCTCGGATGGGGACCATCCATTGGATTGGAATTAAAATCAATATTCTATCCATTGCTTCAAAAAAACATTCAATCTGATATGAATTATATTTGAAAAAGTACTTAATCGCAGAGGGCAGCTCGGGCTCTAATTGATGAGCGATGTTAGGTTCGTTGAGTTAACCTGCCACTGCAAGGTCATTGAAACTGCTCATACACCAAATTTAGTTGTTCAACTCGGTTTTCAGTTAACCGAACTCGTATTTCAGAACAAACTCACTAAGTGGTCTTGAAGCTTATGCACCAAAAATAATTTCAAACAATATGTCTTGAAAGCTTTTACGATAGAGTGTCAGCAACACAACAGTCCCTTGTTTTATGCATGTTGCTGCGGCCAGCCGCATCGTTACAACGTCACTTGAAGTAAATAGAAAATGATGGGGTTTTAGCAGAAAGCGGTTAACTTCATTAAAAAAACATTTATAATCCTTAGTCTGCTATGCAATAATTTATGAATTTGCAAAGCATGTCGACAGTCTTTGGAGAAGTGTAGCGCTCAAAATTAGACGCAGGCGTGCGTGACCATCTCCGCAAGTGAGTTGAAGCTAAAAGTCATTAAATGAAAGTTAGAAGCTGTGTTGATGAACTTCTAAAAGCGTGCATTATTGAAAGGGATGCGATCCAAATTTAATGAATACGCAGAGTGAAATTACAGCTTACTCATGTTCGGCTAGGGCTTAGGGATGCGCTCAAAGACAAAAGTACTGTACGTTAACAATAGTTTTGACCAACGACGTGCAATCTTTTATTTTAAACTTTTTAATTGATAGAGTTGTAACTGCTTCAGAGACGTTGTAGCTTAAATAGGATTTTTGATGTCTGCACCGTGTCCTCGTATACACCACGCAACAATTGCTTCCACGTAACGCTTCCTTGTTTCTCACAGAGCGTCTGCACGCTGAGCAGCTCGGTGCCCCCAAGAGGAAGCGCAACAAAGAAAAAGTAAAAAAGGACAAGCATACTGTTGATTCAGTGCCTGCTGCAAAGTATGTACCTTTTACTTCGCATGCATGGCAGTGTTCTTCCGGGTTCAAAAGTTTTTCTTTTTTATGTCAGCTCACCTTCAGCGAAAGGCGGTACGAAGACAGAAAAAGTTCACTCTCATGGTCCAACAGGTAAAATGTTCGTGTTTTTCGCCTTTGCGTGACCTTCCAAATATCGTAACATCAAAAGCCAGACTCGGATTCTTAACAGTACTCTTGGTGCATGTAAGGTGTTATTGCTTGTCGTGTACTGCGGTGTATTGCAAGCAGGGCTGTGGAGTCGGAGTCGGAAGGATTTTCAACCTGAGGAGTCGGAGTCGTAGAAAATTTTAACGACTCCGACTCCGGGCAGACCTTTTG
>JGI24021J15306_10001239_pt1 | contig 24240 bp, 13 predicted proteins | sample Ectturendosymbi1_FD_15306 | JGI IMG/M metagenome (IMG submission 15306) | reverse complement strand
ACCCACCGCTTCACCGGCAGCGCAACGCAGAGGGACATCGCTTGACGCCAGAGCAGATATGATCAATTCAGTGGCAGCGTTGCGCACGTCTTCACCTCCCAGGCGACACTTACTTTCTGCGAGACCTGGGAAGGATAAAAACAACTGAAATGTTTTTTTGTTTCAGAAAAGACAGTTCATTCATTCGTCAACAAGATGAGACGCTTTACGCAGGCGCGAAAAACTACCATATTGATTTGACAGCAAAAGGAAAGTGTCAATGTTTTAAGTGGCGAACGGGATAAAATGTTCATTTGGCATGCGTCATGAAACGAATATTGCGAACTGACTGCCTGACCGCAAGGCCAGCTCGGCACTCAGTCCAATCGTAACACATTTAAAAATATTATCTAGAAAAAGCACGCAAGAAAATTGATGCTTGGCGATTAACAATGCTAAAGTTCAAATAAAAAAAACTTCTCAGTCACAATAGCCATATAAAAAAAACAAGCAGTGAAAGGATTCTCAGGGTAAGGTCTTAATGCAGTGATAGGCTTGACATTAAAGCGCGTTATACAACACGTACTTGAATGGAGGACAAAATCGACGGAAGAGCAAGCAGAATTGCAAACATGTAAAGAACTGTGCAGAGCAGCACAGGTACTTTTACAGAACTCCATGAAAATGTCTACGTGACCATTTTTCACATAAGATTGGGCGATTGCCTATGAATTGAAAATTTCTTAAAAGCATTAATGGCCTGCATTTCCGAAACTAGCTATTTCATGGGACATTTCGTCCTGACCTCTGTGTAACCTCAAACGTCTTGTGGTTTCAGATTAACATATCACTCACCCCCCAACTATCACAAATCAGTCAAGATCAGATGCAGACCATAAAAGAACAAAACTCCAGGAATCATTTCTTGAAACTCCCGAAGAAACAAATTCGCAAAAGACTACCAGTCAAATGCCTCCATGGTTCAACGAGGTCATGAAGTAACACTATTAGGACCATTTAAAGTCATATTTTTTCTGTGCTTGAAGAAGCCATGAAACGAGTTTTAAAACAAAAATCGCACCCCTACGAAGTCTACAACAAAAGTTATCAAGTCATATTTTGCATGTTAGGTCATAAAGTCATATTTTGAACATTCTCTCAAAATATCAGGAGGAACTACTATATCGCAAGGTCTAAGCTGCATCCTGCAAATTGAACCCATTTGGGCACATTGCCAATGTTAGCAAAGACGTAGGTGAACCAAGTTATTTGGATGAAATGTCACTGTCTATAAGTGCATGTTCTTGCTGCCCCAAAGAAACAAACCAATGTCCATGCATGTTTTCAATTTGCTTCAAACCAAACTATATGTTTTGAGCTGTTTGTTTTAGTGGGGCTTCAACAAACCATGGGACTACCATCTCTTCTGCCTATTTTTGCTGGTAATGCTTCTTTGTACAGTAGCTGTATGTTTATATACATTTCATATTTTCTGAAAAATAAAGTCATATTATCAAGTTTTTCCGGTCATAAAAATGGCCCTAAACATTATCGATGAACTGACATCGCTCAAGATCGAACGCCGGCCCCACCTTTCAAGGCGCAAATCAACGCGGTGAAAACGTTGATCTGTATGGCCCTGTGCCGCTGCTGGTTCTTCTCGGCCTGCTTGGAGCAGTCGTCGAAGTGCTTGAGCATCTGGAGCCTGTGCTTCATCGCGACGTGGGGAAAGGCGATGCCGAACAAGGCGATGGCCGCGTCGATCACGCTCACGCCGAGTGGCAGTGAACCTGGAGCGGTGTTGTCCTGGAAACATGTTTTTATTCAAAACGCGAGCGTCGACTGACACGCGCCATGACTCATCGCCGAATGGCTTTTTGCATTACAGTATATAGACACCAAGCGGACAGGCCTAACACGAAAAAATGGGACCGGTCAGCATTTGATGACGCGCACCAACCGATTGAATCAAAAACTTCAAAAAAGTTATAATAATCGTGTTGATCCGCTCGTTCCTCTCAACCTCCGATCAGCGGACGATTCTCATCAGTCCTGTCCGACCGGATGCGGAAATGACAATCGCGTCACAAAGGAAATAGAAAACTGTCGATGACTGAACACCGGCGCCTATTCCAAAGCAAACGAGCCCTAGGTCGCTTTCCATGTATCTCAACCAAACACGAGCAGAGCAAACTTAAAGGGCTTTACGCCACAAAAATGAAGATTTCCAAGCGCGTGAAGCACCAGCAGCATCGTCTCCGAGCGCACTTGCTGTTATAGCGCCGATAAACTTTTTACATCACACCCGAATATACCTGCGGCGATTGTAGGTAAATGCATGTTGGGTCGTGTTCGAGAGAACCTGAGCCTGATGCGCTGTTGCCCTGGAGTTGGTCCTCGACTAAGCTCTGGTCAGTTTCCTGAGCAAAAAAATGACAAGGCATTCGCTAAATCCTTATCACAGCATCTGGGCGTCGTCCGTTCCCGGTGTTTACATTCAATGTGACCCTTATTACGTCACGAAACAGCGACCTTGCGTCACGAATCAATTAGCGAATCCATAACTGGATGCGACGACACGACGCGCGGTCGAAAGGAAACGATCACTGCAAAATGAAATCTAGATAAAATGCCAACATCTCACCCTGAGCCACGAGCCAAGCAGCGCACTGTCGTCATGGTGACACAAGGAGCGGAGTAGAGAAGTGGTGGTGTTCGCAGGGTTGTCGGTGAGCGTGAACTCCGCGACCAGTTCTCGAAGAAGGGCGTTAAAACTACCTGCGATCATCGCGCATCAAGCGAGGTTTTAATTTATGGCGATCACATCGGGCACTACAATCACAAAATGCTGCTTTTGCAGTGAACTAGCATCAACAGTATCCTTTACTCAGTTTTTGTTCATCGACAACAAGCGAAGAAATTTCGTTTCCTGAAGCGCATGCAATACACGCAACATCATCCTGCTGCTCGACTTCCGCCGTACAATTCCTTCGCAACACCGGTTGCACTCACCTTCATACGAGCTGGGTGGCAGCAAGGCCAGAGTGTCGTAAAGCCGCAACCTGACCATGGCTGAGCTCGCCTTGAGATGTGGACCGTGCATTGCAATCACGTGAGGAAGTCTGAGCAAAAACAAGAATCCCTTTCAACCATTTTGTTGAAAAAATCCTCGAGGTGTACGAAGGGACGAAGAGAGGTATTAGGAGGATGACGATGAAGAAGTGTGGAAAAGTTTGAGTAACTTTGCGCAACACTTAAAATCTCCGAACGGCATCGGACTGAAAGAAAGAATTAATCAAACGAAATGTGCAAAGCACTTACATCCCCGTCATGGCCATGGCGCTTTCAAGCGGAACCATCAGCTTTCTCGTGATTTCATCATTCAGTAAAGTACTGCAGTGGGCAACGAAACTCCGCATGGCTGGAAAAGAAACGAACCAATGCGGCAAATTGTTTGGATAAAGGTACATGGACTAATCTCCACGCTTTGAACGCAAAAAGACATCGAACCTGATTATTATGCATGGTTTAACATCAAGTCAAAAACAGAAGAATGCCAGTCTTCTGTAGCAGTATTTTGAAAAATAAAATTTGCATCAAAACGGATTTTCAAAGCTCTTCACAAAGTACATGCACAAAATACTAATTTTGCCGCATCCAATGACCTGTTGTTTTTCAGAAAAATAGGCTTTAAAAACTGATTTCTAATTAAAATTGGTAAAAAAATAGATCTTCATATTCCAATTATATCTTTATTTCCAAGCAACCTTGTTTGCTCGAAAAAAAAGCAATTGTTTTGATCGCACTTGCATCCAACAAAGCTATTTCAACGAAATGCAACTGCAGGTTAAGTTGCACCGTTACCGCAGCACGTACCACAGAGCGCGCCCGATCGCGACTCGAGCGTCAGTTGCCATGTGAACGAGTCACCTCGCTGTTTTTCCTGTTCCAGTTCGCGCATAGATCTCGGAAATGACGTTTTCCACAGCAGGAAAAGCTTGGGGAGGAGGTGCTTCACCGTGGACGGACCTTGGCAAGCAGAAAATGATGAATTGCACACATAGACTAAACATGATGATGCTCACAAATGTGCAAAACAAACCAGATGGAAGTTCGATTGCACTGTTATCGACTAGATTTTTTTAGGTCATAGACAATGTTCCCTCCACGGTGCGCAACTGCGCAGTACCACCAGACAAATTGCGCAGTGCTATCTCATTCTCGCGCACTTCCAACATTCTGAATTTAATACTATGTACTGTATATACATATATCACATAGCCCTTTCAACGTTGGGAACAGTTCACTGTTTGCGTGTCTGCATGGTTGCGCAGTTGCACGCGCTTCGTGCGAAACAAAACAAACATTTGCTCAGTGTAGAATTTTCTTAGAGGGAACATTGGTCATAGACAGAGTTTTTCTGAAGTGACCGAAAAAATTATGTTAATTCGGTCATAATGTCCGAAAATATAGGCTATAGTGAACGTTGTTACGGCAAGTTTTAATACTATTATGGGACAAATGACCGAAATATCTCAGCGAAGAAAAAAAACAGGTTATCGATGACATGTCACGGGTAATTACGGTTTTAAAAATTTAGTACACAAACGAAATTCCTGCAAAAGACGGGCAAGTCAACAAATCCAGAGGCTTACCCAACGTCATCAGCGCGCCGACGAGCAGCCAGCCTGCCTGGGTTCGTTGTATTGACAATCGACTGTTCTGCCCAACTGACCGGAGTATTTCTTCCGCTATAGTGAATGCAACCTGACGAAATAGTGTTTTTGAAACCCAGAGACAATAGCCTAAGCACACCTCCAAAATTTAGATGAGTGCGAGATCGACAGAGTAGACGTTGTTTCGTACTCACGAACGTCCAGGTTTATCACTCAGTTTAGACAACAACACCAAGAGTTTCACCGAAAAGATCCAACTGTTCATTCATACATTCCAACTATTCTTATCTTTTCGGCGTTCGACAAAGCTATACAAAAGTAGCTAAAAGCTTCCAAGATGCTTGCAAGATGCTTCAAAATTCCAAACGCGGCACACTAATCTTCAAGTCGTCACCTTTCCTTTCGAGTGGGGAATCCCCATTGGACACTCCTGCACAGCCCCGAACAGTGCGGCCAGCGCTGCGCTGTAACCGGCGATTGCGTCACCTGACGACCGAAGTCGCTGCAGCCTGTGACAAAAGCATGTGAACCTGCGTCAAACTTACAACGAAACCGCCAAAGGCGTTTTGTTACTGTCTTCAATAAGCTTTAACCTTGAAGGACTGCAGGAATGGCATTGCGCTGTGACATTTGCCAAACCGCCAGCTTTGCTGAACGAAGACTGGAATCAGACCCGCTTGAATTAAACACGGCGGTCCAAGCTAGAACAGCGTTGTGCAAGTTCAGCGGTAAAAAAGAGAGATTAACTTACTTTTCCATGCACTTGTCAATCAACAATGCCAGTTGCGAAGGAATGGCGACTGCTATGCAGCGGAGACACCATGCGGCTGACAACCTGGCCGAGTGACATGGAAACAAGAAGACACTCATCACAGAACCGATTACATCTGAAAGATTAAAAGGTCATGTGTCAAACTCATGCAAACGATACACTGTAGCAAGGACCAGTACAACGAAACATTTTCGAAACCGAGGGTATACATCTATGCCATAGACTGAACAGCAAGATACGATGCTCGAGTTTTTTTCCGCCATTTATCGGTCACAGACGAGTTTTTTTTTAATGACCCAAAAAATTAAGTCAATTCGGTCATAAATAATGTCCGAAAAAATAGACTACTCAGCACTATTATGGCGAGCTCTAGTACTATTATGGGCCAAACGACCGAAATGTCTTGGCGAAAAAAAGCAGATGCGCAAAGGCGCCTGTTCACCGCACATGTCGCACGAGGCCAACAAGCAGACAGTTTGTTCTGACTATCGTTTGGCCACAGGTTAGTCTCTGCCACGGTCTCACTCACTGCTCTGCGCATCGTTGATTAGGGGGAGTGCCGCCGTTCCTAGCGCCTTCATCAAACTCCCAATCTCCTGTGTGGCGCACACGAGCACGTGCTGAGAGGACATGACGTCGATTGATGACGTGCCGTTCGGGTTGTTGCCCTCGTTGGACAACGTGTCTACATTTGCATGTGAAAGGAACGATCGATATAGCAAAATAAATTATTAGTAGTTTCAAAAAAGTTGGTTTGATTCAGAAACCGTAGACAAACATGTGCTGCTAATAAACACAAGTGAGAGACAACAACTACGAAACATGATACATATAAATAAAGCCAAAAAATCGCTCGTGGCAACCCTTGCACCACAAAAAGAAGCATGACATCACTCTTAGACATAGTCCGAAGCAGCACATCGAAACCAAAAACATTTCTGCAGAACGCTTGCAGCGACAGTGCACCACCCCAGTAATGATTTATGCAAAACAAAGGTTTCATGTTAACGCAAAAAAAGGACTAATGCGGCGGTGAACGCAGCTCAACTCACCAACCGAGGCCATGTGCTTCATTATGATTTGGCAAAGCTCTCGTATTGCAGTTTGCTGCTGGGATTCCCCTAGCATGAGACCGAGAGTTGAGCGTAGGATGAACGATGTGCAGCGACGCGAGTAAACTGCCTCGACGTGACTGGACGTTGCCTGGAAAAGGTGATTGCACCTTCTGATTAATTACCCGCATACACGCACAGTCGAGTGAACACCACAATCGCACTGACATGAACGCTGTAGCTACGTCGAGTTAGATTACGCCAAGGGGTTAAGGAACAGTATACGAATGGCATACATTGTTCATACCCGAATGGGATGCAGAGATCAGTAAAAACATTTTCTTTCGCGAAGCGGTGAGGTCAGTACGACTACAGGCAGCGCAAGTGCTTGCCAGGCACGAGCTAACTTGGTCATGATAGCAGAGCGATAACAGAATTAAAACATCTTGGACTGACAAGATTATGGATCCGTTACTGCAACAATCAGGGTCTCATTTTCAAGCCAGTTAACATTTGCTTTTGAAAAAAACGTTTCAAACAATACATTTGCTCTGATGACTGTCGCCACTTCGAGAAGACGGTGCGAAAGAAGTCTTACCTTGGGATGCGCGACCACTTCCAAAACTTTATTAAGAAAAACGGGCAAGTGAACTGCCAGCCAGTCCGTGCCAAGATTTCGGATGCATTCGACATAAGCTTCCGTGACACCAATGCGAATGCTACGAACCGAGGTGGCTGGAAGCATAAAAATATTTTCATGTTTTTCAAGACGTGACAACCTCAATCACCACTTCAAAACACAGGTCTTCCCTGAAGTCATCAGCATCCGCGAGAAGCAGCGTTTCTCCGTAAAGCAAAGTAGTCAACAAGTTTCAGCACTGGTATCCACACCTTAAGGTTTTTCTAAACCGAAAGATGTCGTCGCCAAGTCTGAGACCAGAGCTGATGTCTTGCGATGCACAAGTTTCAACTTAAGTTTCATAACTTGATCAGGATTTGACTTGGTCATTCTCGATATACGAAAGTTACAAAAACTCGTTTTCAATGAAAAGAAAACAATCATAAAAAGAAACGCTCGCTTTCATAGTTGATTTTGTTTCCATAAAGCACTTAATTTTCAGCGGAAGACGAAGTAGTGAATCTCTGCACTGTTTATGTTCTAGTCCTACGATTAGAGATCTGCGACACTAAGCCAGATGTACGACGTACACAATAGGGTTTCTGACGAGAGCAAGCAGTTTGCGAGAGCTTCAGTGTATGAGCTTCTATTTGAGAAAGACCGCTTTCACGGACAGGTCAATAAACTGTCCATTAATATTTTTTCAATTTCTGTTGACGATATCTTGCATTCCCCACATAAATTAGAAATATTGTAACTTTGTTATTTTACCAATTGAAAATCAATAACTTGTATGTGCTAACGCAAGTTCGAAAAGGCTACGAGTTGCCAGAGTAATTCCAAAATGGCGATCCACAAGGATTATCCAACTACAAAACCTTATGGTAATCAAACTATGTTTCATTGACTTCCTGCTGCAAGGTTTTTGAAATCCGCTTTCGCCAGCGAAAAATTCAATTATTTTCAAACTTTGGCAGAGAACGGAAATAGTTCAACGTTTGGTTGCAGCGAAATTCTTTAAGACAAAATACATACAGCTCTTGAGAAATGGAGCATCATAATTCCACAATACTGGTTTACAAAAGAACAAAAACGACCTAATCAACTGAAATCTAAAAATCAAGCATTGAAAAGTGCCGATTAAATACAGATACTTCGTAAGTAGTTACAAAGGTTTTGTCAACGGAAAGTCGACGTAACTTACACTACAGCAGGAGATGGCTTGCTGCAGCTGCTACATGAAATGATTAAAACAAATTGTTATTTAAAACGGGTTTGTTGACACGCAGTAATTAATATCAACTTCAACAGTCAACTCCAATCAATCGCTTGTTGTTTAGAGGAGCTTTGTGCGATCATAAACGACGATGCGTTTGTTCTTTGTCGATGATTGCGAATTAAAAACATTTATGTATCCTTGCTAAATAAATTTTGGACAAGTCTGAAAAAGACAAATCTATGAAACGCACGACTTTCCACAAGACGGAAGAACTCTGAAATGCCAGAAGTACGATTAAAACGCAGCGATAAGCAAGAAGAAAGGCGTTGGGCTAGACAGGAATGCTAGATTAAGCCGGAGGTTGCCGACCTATGCTTCAGCCTTTGCAACTCGCTGTCTTGGGCCTTTGTTCTATTTCAACTCCCTGTGCTTCTGATAAGTTTGAAGTACTTGACGGAACAACAGATATTAAGCAGAGCTCCAAACAAACATAACCCAAGCATGTTTTTTCACGGACTAGCAAATTGAGCAAACTTGACACCTGACAAACGAAAAAAGGAAGGAAAAGAGACCACAGTTGAAAACTCAATTGGCCGTTTCTCTGCTACTAAGAAACGCTGATTGACTGAATTTGAAAATGGCGGGAAACTCACCAGCAGCGCAACGAACCATCTACGCGCAGAAGTTTTTGGCTAAGGTTGGCGGGAAACGTAACTGCCCATTTTTCATCCACCTTTTCATCAATCCACCTAAGATCTACGGAATCGACTCTAACCTCGCACCATAGTTACGTATTCGCTTAAAAACATACGGCTAATTCTGAGAACGCACCGCTTGCCGAGCCTTTCAACAGATCTCTGGCCCCTCCGGTAGATCCGGCGTGCAAAAAGCCACTTGCAAGAGCTCCGAAGGCTTCCTCCAACGACGGCTTTCGACCCTTGGTTACTAAAAACCATAGGTAATCCACAGATTAAGGTAGCGTTGAACCAGTAGGAAAGCGATTATTATTATAACCGCTTTTTATTATTGCGATTATTAAAGCGATTATTATTATTACCGTAGGAAAGCGATTATTATCATTACCGTTACAATTTCTCTTCTTCAGATTCTAACAAAAATTAAAGAGGATCCAATCGAGAAAGATAAGCGAGTACACGCACCAGCTGGTTTCGACTTCTGCGTTCCGGCGACCAACGCACCAAGCAGTCTAGCGACGGCGCACCGGGTCTCATACGTACTGCCGTCGAGCGCGCGCACGCATTGCTGAATGAGAGGCTCGAACTCGTTCATGTAGACGAAACTCGACTCCTTTATGAGTTCTTCCAGACACTTCACAAGGACAAGAAGCGTTGCCGTGTAGGATGAGGACAGAACACGTGCCGGCAACTTACGCTGTAACTTTTAATTGAGGTGACCGAAAACCATAATGGCATCGAGCTTCCAATGCGAGCGAGTATATTGTACGAAGATGTTTTTGCTTCTCGCCTTTTTCAAGATAACAAAATTTTTGTTTGAAAAATTTCTTCACTTTTCGAGCTAAAGTTCCAAAAGAAACTCTTCTCTTTTCGAGCTAAAGTTCTAAATAAAGATTTCACAGTTCTTAAAATACTTTCAAAAGTTCTTAAAATACAGGTTCTTGGCAGCTTTTTCAAACAAAATGAAACTGCCACTGCTGATTTGTCAAAAAACACAAGTTCACAATGGCCAAGTGCAACTATTTGGTAGTTTCTGAATGAAACGGGTAAAAAATAAAAAATAGAACCATGAATAAAACCTACCCTAGTGAGCACATAAAGTGTCGTAAATCTGCAAAAATACGCGGCACATTTTTCATCAGTGGTTCTGCTCCACTTAACAGTGTTTCCCAGCTTATGCCTGCAGTATCAGTACCAAGTTAAATTCTCACTTGGGCGGCAGACGTTCGAACGAACATTGATCGATCAAGAAGTGCCAGCTTTGCTGCTTTATAAATGTCGCGATGGCACATAGCTGCTGAGGAGCCCAGGCCAGCAAGCAAACAACGAAGAGCGGTCATTGTCTCCGATCTTGTCTGCGATTCAGCATTTTTCAATCCCTTGATGAAGAGTTGGACAGTTTCGGGAAACAATCCACCGAGCTACATATGCAAAAATACCTTTGTGAAGAAGTTTTTCATCATTGAGTTTTTGCGTAAACATGAGCCCAGTTCGGCAAAAAATGAGTGCTCTATACCAGGGTTTCTCAACTATGGCTCGTGACGCCAAATGAGATCGTGAAATGTGATTGTGGGGTCACGAAGGCTAGTCAAATCAGATATAAAAGTTTTGTAAACTTCACAAGAAAATTAAAAGTAAGATTGCAGTGATTCTATTTCTACTGCATTTTAGGGGCAATACCACGCTTCATGCTGTCAGTTGTTTACTAGGATGTCTGCCTGAACTATCGAATGATAATAAATCAAACACAACAAGTTATACATTGTTACATCATGATTGTTTTTGCGTACTGGCCAATATTAACCTGATTGCATCAGGGGCATACAAAGGTTAGATGGCTACCTGGGAAAGAAACAAGTTTGGTGCCCTTATGTTCGAACCTAAGGTCTTTCAGGAGTAAATGTACTGTACTGAAAAAAGTACTTGCAGCATTGTTGGGATTTTTCCGTGTCCCCTTGCCACCTTTGCTATGCCCTTGTATTGCATTTATTCTAACACACAAGGCATGCTTGTATTTAGAACTCCAGGTCTATTCTTCTAGAGATTAAGCTAACTGCTTTGAGGCACAGTGAGTACTTTTAGACTAAATTTAGTAAGCTTCATACACAGTTTCAGAAGTGCTTCAGACTTTGATTTAGGAAAAGTTGGATCCACAAATCATATACAATTCCAATTTCAGGAGGCCACACACTTGCCATGCCAGCATGAGTTTGCAGAGTTATTAAATAACAAAAGTTTGCAACTGGAATTTTCAAAACATAGTTTATGTCATTTTGGACAAGAACAAGAAACATATGCTCAGTCATTTCTGATCTAGCCATTCATAAATTCTTAGCCTTTTGCACAACATATTTGCGTGAAGCGGCATTTTCAAAATTGATAATCGTCAAATCCAAAAACCGATCATTTTTGAAAAATGTTCAGAATGTCTTTCGTCTTGCATTGTCTTGTATCAATCTATAAATGGATAATTTAAGTGCATTCACCCATTCTCTGTTCTTGGTAACTTCTAAAAATTAAATTGTTTTTTGTAAATTTTTTTTGCTTTAATGTTTCCACTACATGAATTTTATTATTGCACAGTTACTTTCATGGATTGCGTACATTTTATGATTTCACCATCAACAAAATGCCTCTTGAGATTTGTAATGAGACATTTGCATGTATCATTAACATCTAGGGCTCTAGGCTATTAAGGGGGTCGCATAGAAAAAACTTTTGCTCAAAGCTCTGCACGATTAGCCATACTGTTATAACAAAATTTGAAAGGAAAGGCTGTAATGGTAGTGATTTATAGAAGTCCTTGAATGTTGTTTACACACTTCTTCTGCAGTAGTGCCTATAATAGCAAAAACGTTTGCTACTTTTGTTTCAGCAGCAGCACTGAAAATACATTTGATTCTTTCTAGTCTACTAAAACTTCAGGCATGTGCTTTGCAATAGAAGTATTCAACAACTATTCTCACCATTCTTCCATTGTTTTCATACAGCACACCAGCACACATGATTGCTGACCTTGAACCAAAAAAGAGTACAATCAATAAAAAGAAAAATAGTAACAGTAACTACAAATAATTATCACAAACTACAATTGCAACAAAAGATATCACTTTTCCCAAAATATCTATGTAGCACAAACATCATCCCCAAAGAAAATAATGTATAACTTACATTCACTAATTCATGGTATTGATGCTTCACCAAAAAAACGAAAATACCATGATTAAAACTCTATATTTAGTATAACATTTTGTTTTCAAAACAGTCTACAGCACAAAACACAATACAACTTACAAACGAACAGGAAGAAAACTTGGTGAGTCATCCTTATTTCTTACAACCTCATTGCATTTGTTGACAGTTTCATAAATAGTGAAGCTGTCTCCAACTTTATACAGAATAGACAGACAATGACCAATGAGGGATCGAGTGGGTGGTCCTGGTCCAGAAAGCAATTGTGATGTTAACTGTTCAACCAGCTTTTGCTGTTTATCTTTGATGTCAGACTGGAAAACAAACATGTGTCGCCATTACAAAAGCACTATGTGAAACAACTGACTTCAAGCAATTAAAAAGCACAATTGCAAAACAAATAACTTGAATCATAAAACAGCACAAAATGTTTTAAGTTTGATGAAATCAAGTCACAATGCCCACATTTTCTATCATCCTTTTGATCAGAAATGAAGATTCTTACCTTTTGTGATGCTTTTAGGACTTTCTTTAAAAATCGCAACCATTCATAAATAAAGACATCTTGCTTGTTTTCTGGAACAGTTTTTAGAGCTGCCTCATTCAGCAGAAGTGAATGTGCTAGTTCCATATTGCTATTTGAAAAACTATTGAAAATCAAACATTTAACATTATAAAAAGTGCATGAAGGTTTAGCAACAATGTAAAAATAATGCCAGTCAATAAAAAAACAACCAATTAGTAAATAACCAAGCACAGACGATGGCATCATAAAATTCAACATGAAATTAGGTGGAATTGAATTCTGGATTTTAAAAACATTGGAAATGACTACCATCCCTACATTCAAAAGCAGGTTGCAAAAATACATTTTTTCCTTTAGAGCTTTACTATTTTTCCTAGATTGATGACCCCTCTTCTATCACACCAGCATTGATCTCTCTAAATTTGTTCATGTGTTGAGGTGTTAAACACAGTTAGCTTATTAGAAAGAAGTGCATTAATCCCTGACATTTTGACAACCAGAACTCAAGCAGGGTGCAGCTGTACTTAGTAGGTAAACAAAACTAACGTTTTCATTTCCAATAATCAAGTACAAATCTCGGCAGAGACATTTAATGGGGCTTCAAAAAATAACAGTAGCAAGCAGTTAACACTTTGACGTCCGACTGCTTTTGGGGATTTGAGAAAAAAAAACCCAAACGCACGTGGCTTTGCATGAGAATTTCTCCCGTTGGGTAAGTGCTACGGACCTGGTCGAAGCGTCAAAAGATGTGCAAGTCTTCTAGTCTGCACTCGAAAAAAAATTTTTTGATTGGGGGATGCAGATTTTTCATGAGTGACGTCATAAGTGGAGGACTTTTAGGCCACCTTGGCCCACTTTGCCTGGCCCTTGGCGCCAACCATTAGGTGGTAGTATTTTGCTGAAGTTTTTAATGGAAACTAGGCTACATTCTGAGTCTTTTGATACTTTGGATGACCTGCTGGGGTTTCAGGTTCAAAAGTTATAATCTAAACTAGAAAAACATTTGACTGATTAGCTGATTAGATAATTTGTTTATTTTAGATCATAACTTTTGAACCAGAAACGTTTGAAAGTCGATCAAAGGCTCAAAAGACTCGAACTCGAGCCTAGTTTCCAATGAAAACTTCAGCGAAACACTTTGGCCTAGCGGTTGGGCCCTAGGCCAGGAAACATGAGCCAAAATGACCCCAAAACTACTTCACTTATGACGTCACTCACAAAAAATCCGCGCCCCCAACCAAAAAATTTTTTTTCGAGTGCAATCTAGAAGACTGGCTGATCCGTTTGAGCCCTTAAACAGCTCTCTAGCGCAATCGGCGGAGGAGCTATGGCATTGGTAAGGCAACCGAAAACTGCTGTTCTTCAGGCCAAAATCGAAGTACAAATATATCGTACGCCAGCTCTCAAAGTGTTAAAAAGTTTTTGTGCAAATTTCTTTAAATCACTGTCTTTTACTATGAGGATGGTCTTTGCAGGTTTTGGGCAGAACCCGAAGTCTTGTCTCTTGGCTTGTAGGTAGTCCCACCATTTTGTGACTCCTTTCAGAGGTCCAACTGCAGAGCTATCATCTGCAAACTATACCTGTTTCACATCATCATTTGCAGTTTTATTCCTCAATGCTTGCATCATTGGTTGTGTGGAGATTGCATGCATTACCATTGCTGCATTGTCACCTTGTGTCACACCCTCCTGTGACATTATGTGGGCCCCATTTTCTAGATATAGCATGTCAGGAGTGTTGTAGCTGTTGTGTAGGTAAGTGTACATGGGCGGACATAGTCTTTTGATGTTTTCCAGACTTACTTTGCTGTGAAGTTTGTTGAATGCATTGTCTGCATCAACTAAAAACAGGTATTCACTTTTTTGATCCTTGAAACTTTTCCTCACAGCATGTATGCTGCTTCTACACCTGATTACAATCCAGCACATATCTGTAGTGTTCCCACTGCACAGATGATGTCTCATTTTAACTGTTGTGATTTCATCAACACTAAAAAAGCCTTCAAAAAACTATACACGTTTTATTTTGAAACGTTTCGGATTATTCTTAATCCATCTTCAGTCAAAAAATAATGCAACACTTGGCAATTCAAAACCAAAAGACTCTGTGACGCATGAAATAACAGTTTGACACAAAAGACATCAAAAGCAAAACCAAGACTGCCAACCCTGTCAAATGTGTGTGATCCACAAGTCAAATGTGTGATCCGGCATGTGCGCAAAGCTGTTTTGAAGGCTTTTTTAGTGTTGATGAAACTATTAAGTCTATCCCAATTTTATGCTCCAAATTCTTGTGATTGTCTTACTAGTGATTTGGCATTGGCATTCACCAACACCTGCTGGTCTAATGTCGTTGTCTTTTTTCTTTAGTGGAACTCATCTGCATGCAAGGAGCGTTGATATGTGATCTTGTGTAACAGCGTCTGTTGCCAGTTGTCTTGCACAGGTGGCTACTTTGTCAGCTAGCTTTTGTGAATGGGTGCCACATGATGTTGAACAAATCAATTCTCTCCAAGTTTCCATGTCAATCTGTGTTGGTCCTCCAGACCACAATGAGCTTTTTGCACTGGATGCGATTTCATCTTGAGGTATGTTTTCAAAGATGACATTCTCTGTTTTTGTTTCAAGGGTAGAATTTATGGCAGATTGTTTTATTTCAGCTGCTTTTGGATGCTTTTCTTCCAGCTTCTTTATGTCTGCAGTAATGTTATGTTCTCCATCAATGTCAAGAGCAGTATACTGTTGCGATCGGAAAAGCCCGGGCAGTATGTGCGCAAAGCTTCACACTGTGGCAGCAAGCAACAATAGAGATCATGTTCCGCAATCACTCCATTACTGCTTGTTCGTGCCATGTATATATATTGTTGTTCTTCGCACACATCCTGCTCATGGTGAATCACACATTCAACGCAACGCCACTGGAGAGGTTGTAACAACATCCCCTCATTTTTACATTGAACCACACTGATCGCACGTTCTTTGTGTGAAGGCTGAACCCAGCACGACTTTCACATCCTGGTCAGAGCACCATTTTGTTGCGATCGGAAAAGCCCGAGCAGATGTGCGCAAAGCTTCACACTGTGGCAGCAATCAACAATAGAGATCATGCGCCACAATCACTCTTATTGCTTGTTCACACCACGTATATATATTGTTGTTCTTCGCACACATCCCGTTCGTGGTGAATCACACATTCCACGCAACGCCACCAGAGAGGTTGCAATAATACACAAATCTAGTAGCCTTTTTCACTTGCCCTTGTAGCATCAGTCTACAGAAGGCTTTCTGGTCTGATTGTTTATTGTTTTTGACTTATTTGTTGAGTCTTGTTTGAATAGACTTCACTCTGAGATCAGTTCTTGCGGCTTTCCATGTTTCCACCATTCCAGTCTTTTGTTCAGGTATTTGACATGTTCTGTATTTTCATATTTGAGCGACAGCTTCTGGAGTAGTAGCTGACCCGTAACTAGGGAGATGCAGGGGGGTGAATCCTCCTCTGAAAATGTTTTGCCCCCTTTGGAAAAATGTGTTGGACATAGTTGAAAACATCTGGACCCCTCTCAGATAACTCTTTGCCCCCTCCGGTGTCCCAAGCTGGTTACGGGCCAGAGTAGTAGTGGAAGAAAAACTTGTAGCATGTGGATTGCTACTGGCTCCCATTTTTTGCTACAGTTAAGGAGTCTTATAAAGAGAGACAATTCGGCTATGAGTGTTTTTCCAGCTTTTCCTCATCGGGATTTGCATGTAAGTTTTTTCCATCCTATAATTTTTTAATATGCCCAATTCAGACCTTCTCTGATTTCCTTTATGTCTTTCATCTTGCCCCACGTTGTAGGCCACGAATGGGCGATTGTTTTTGGTCAGGGGCCATTTTCAGAAGGCTGTGTCTAACGAAGGGCTGTATCTTCTTATGGGAGCAGAAGCAAGTCTTGGTTTAAGGCAGGGGTCTCAAATATGCGGCCCGCATGCAGCTCGCGAGGGAGTTTTGTGCGGCCCACGATGCTTTTTGGGAATTTTTAAATGATCAACAGTTATGCTGCCAAGTGCCTTGAAAAAGACGCCACCAAATAATTGAATCAAACTTGAATGATACCCAGTGCGGTTGTTGTCCTGGCTATAGCAATATAGACCACATTTCACTTTCCACCAAAATTTTGAAAAATCATGGGAGTATGCTAAAGATGTCTTCACATGCTTTGTCGACCTCGAGAAAGCATACGATCGGGTTCCTTGTGAATAAGCTTTGGGGAGTGTTGCGGGAGTACGCTGTTGACGACTGCCTGTCACTGGCTGCCAAGTCACTGTATTCCTGCTCTGACGTTTGCGTCTGTGTCGGGAGAGTTAAATCACAACCGTTCAACGTTGGCGTTGGACTCCGACAATAAGGGTGTGTGCTGTCATCGCTCCTTTTCATAGTTAACATCAATGGTTCTAAACTTTTTTGATGAAGGGAGCCAAATCTAGAGCTACAATTTTGTTGGAGAGCCTCACTGAAATTTTTTAACACAATTCAATTTACACATTTTGTTTTATAGCAGGACGAAGCCTGTTTCACAAAATATTAGAAGTTTTATTGAAAGACTGCCAAGGGTCGCACAAAGGGTGCCTTGGTGCCAAATGCGACCCTCAGAACCGGGATTGAGAACCACTGGTCTACATGAATTGGGTAGATAGTCACAGCCGAGTTGACAAGTGTGTCACAGTCTGGAGCTGCAGGATCAACCGTTTACTTTTTGCGGACGGTTTGGTACTGCTAGCATCTTCTCAACAGTCTTCAGCATGCACTCGATCGGTTTTCTGCTGCATGCGATTGAGCCGGAAGTGTTAAAAATATTGAGGTAATACTCTTGTCTCTTTGCAAACCCAAGGCAGTGTATGCGACAAGTGAGCGGCAATACACTTCAGCAGATGGAGACGTTCAAGTAACTAGGGGTGGTATTTACGTTTGTTGAAAAGCGGAGCCCCAGGAGATTGCTACACGGATTGGTAAAGCTAACGCCGTTCTGCATGAACTTTATTGCTCTGTGGCCACAAAACGGGAACTTTCAAACACCGCAAAGCTGTCAGTTTTCAAGTCGATCTTTGTTCCGATCCTTACCTATGGTCATAAATCTTGGGTAATTACCGAAAGAATTTTAACTCAGGTGCAAGCAACAAAGTTGGGATTTTTGAGAAGAGTCCACGGTGTGACAAAGTGGCGTACCGAGGTTAGATTGCACCCGGGGCAAGAAACAACTTTGGCGCCTCCATATTTGAACCTAAGTTATTTTGGAATTACACGTTCTGCACTGAAGAAAAAACTTGCTGCATCGTTGCGACTTTTCGGCGGTGCCAAGTGATTCAGCGTCCGGGGGGCATTGTGCCTCGCTTATTACGCCCCTGGTGTGACACTTTGCAGCTGTGAAATTAGCCCTGCTGGTTAAACCAACAGAAAAGCAACCCGGATATCGTCCAAGGCCTGGGTGGAGTAACTACATCTCCAGCCTTGCTTGGTCCTGTCTTGGTGTGGAGCCAACCAAACTATCTGAAATTGCTGTTGACCGTGAAGCATTCCAAGTTCTCCTGTGGATGCTGGCCCCGCAACCCTCCCTAGAGGAAAATCGGGCATGAAAAAGAATGAAATGAGTAACATTTACGTTAGTTTGTTCACCGGTGTTTAAAACTTCACAGCAAGTGAGTGAACAACTTCTTTAGATGGCTAGAATTGATTAATACCAACGTAGAGACGGCTAGAAATGATTTTCCTATAATTCATGAAACATTTCGCAGGAAATAAGGTGTAAAATTAAGTTCAGGTACCGCTATTGTTGGATCAGCGTCATTATGCTGCCTGCAGGTTACCTTACAAGTCATCATGTGGCCCACAGAGCAATTTGAGTTTGAGACCCCTGGTTTAAAGCCTCAACACTAATATTTACTATGAGAAGGTGGAGGAAATTTCAGATTTGAAGGTTTTCCTGAATGCTTCTGCAGGCCACTGAAAATGCTGTGGCATGCAAAATTCAGCCCGCGTGCCGTATTTGCCCACACCTGCTATAGGCGCTTCTTTTTGAGTTATTCCCTTATTTTGATCCTTGCAACTATGGCAGCACCATTTCAATTTGTTATCCTGGAATGGTCTTCGCAATGCATGTTATGATCCTGCGGCATTCTGATGCAGTGGTACCATTTCATGCATCCTCCATCGCACGCCAAGGCCAGTCCCGTGAAAACTATTTAACATTCTAAACCCAAAGAATGGAGATAGTTAACGACACATTATGATCATTGTTATGCAATCAATTGATCGAACTTCTACTCTGCAGTTCATATCCTAAACGCACTAACTATTGTAGCCTAACTGAAGCTTTAGCTCACACTGCATTTGCTGAGGAGTGCGATGAGTTTAATGCTGGGTTGTTAGGCATAGTGAGACCAGTCGTCTGTTTCGTCTCTAGTGTATAGACTAGACACAAATCCTTTACACACAGGATTACACACAAATCCTTAGCTGCTTATGGGAGTTCAATTGCCTAATGCATTAATGAAGTATCTAATACCAATAATGTTTCACCATCTCTACCTTCATCTTGCACAACAACAGGAAACCAACCCATATTTCTATGAATTACTGCAGTCTCAAAAATCACCTAAATACTTTGAACTACTACTGTATCAATACTACGGTAGAGTAGCAAAAAATACTTTGCACATAAACTTTACACATGACATACATCCTTACATCCTGACTGTCATAGGTAGGTTTGAATAGGAAGTGACTATGGATACGCCTTGCCTGACACAATTCAAATTAATGGGTCAGTTTGTCATTCAAACAGTATGGATCTCATAGCCTAGGGGTTATGCATTACAGCTGCCATGCCAATGGTTTTCAGTTCGACTCTCAACTTGCCAACTTTGTTTTTGTTTTTTTTCTTTGCTTTTTACAGGCTTAGGTGTTACGTTTAAGGGTTAGTGTTTGGTTAAGGTTAGGTTAGTGTTAGGTTAGCATTGGCTTAGCGTTAGGTTGGGATTAGGGTTAAGGTTAAAGTTAGGGTTAGGTTTAGCCTTCAGGGTTTACCTTTTACATTTAGTTCGTTTCTACCAAGCCTACTGCACTCTCGTCATGCGTTACTGTTATGTCACAAGTAGCGCATGAATAAGTTTTCAAATTTCAAGGTACATAGGCGTATCTGTAGCCAGCCACACCACTATATAAAAAACTCAACCTTTTTAAGCTGGATGACATTTATAGCCTTGAATTTGGCAAAAATCATGCACAAATTTCACTCTGGCAATCTTCCTGACAACTTTAACTGCCTTTTCACCCCTGTAAATCAAGTACACTGTCATGCAATGTGCAGTGCAACTAGGGGTGAATATTTTTGGCAAATGGCCTATACCAAATACGAAAAAAAGTCTTTGAGGCATCTAGGTCCTAAGATCTGGGACACTATTGATCGAACTCTCCATGACAGCTCCTAGCTCACATTTGAAAAACAGTACAAAGATGCACTTATCTCTGCCTATGATGACATATAGTATGGTGCTGAAACATGGAGTTCTTTATGTCAACTGTATACCATTTCATCCTATAGCCCACTTCTTTTTCAAATCGCACATTCCCCTTTGAACATATTCCTTCCTCCCATAGCCATCTTTATTCCATACTTTTCTTAACCCTATTGTGCATACTCCCATTACGATTACTTACACAACTAGCTTGTGTCTGCTTAGCTAGGTTTTGATTGTTTTGTTTTTTGTCTATTTATGATTTGGTTTTCTTTTTTTGTTGTTCGCTTGTGTATTTTTGTGATTTGGTTTTATCGTTGCTGTGGATATTCTTTTGTTTTACAGGAACAGCACATCTTTACCAGTATTCCCACATATCACTTCTGGCGAACAAANAAATTTGAAGGCAACATCTCTATAGATTGGATTCCAAGAGNACCAAATCAACCATCATCCAAATGCAAAAAACACTGCAAACAATTTGTATAGCTTGCTAGATGCGAAAGGCTTTGACAACCCAGGATGAGTTTCATTTTAGCTGTGTTTATGCTTTCTGTGCCACGCTCAGATCCTTGTGGATCTGAGCAACCTATCCACCGAGAGAGACCGGTTGCGACCCAGCACCCCCTGCGCAACTGTGTTGATCATCTAGCAGCTCCTTCCCACATATATGCAACACCACAAGTTGAAACTGAACAGAACAGTAACAAAGCTAATTTAACTGTTGAGGGGCATTGACTTGATAACCTTCCGGTTCTTTCAATGCCCTGGCGTCCTTGCACTAATGCGTGTTTTTTCTTACTGAATATTAATTATTACCAAATAAAATCAACTCAACTCAACACTGCCATTTGAATAATGCACGAAGAAAATGTTCTAATAGTAACGCTACACACATTTATTTCTGAACCACTGCAGTGAAAAACAAGTAGTTGTAGGGTATAAAAAACCTTAATCAGTGTTTTTTTCAAGGTGTTTTGGGGATCCGATTCAGATCCCTAGAATCAGAGAAAATTATCATCCGGTACCTAGAATCAGAGAAAACCGGGTCCTTAGAATTAGAGAAATTGGATCCCTACAGGTTCAAACAGGGTACCTAACATTTACCTTAAAAAAAAGGAAGTGACTACAGATACGCCTGTCCAGACGCAATTCAAGTAAAAGGGTCACTTTGCCATTCAAACTGCGTGGATCTCGTGGCCTAAGGATTAGTTAGCGTTATGGGACAGCTACTAACTATCATATGCCAATGGTTTTCAGTTCGACTCTCACCTTGCTGACTTTTGAACTTTTTCCTTTACTTTTTTTCAGGCTTAGGTGTTACATGTAGGGGTTAGTGTTAAGTTAAGGTTAGGGCTACAGTAGGGTCAAGATTTATCTTTTGGTAATGTCTATTTTACTGCCAACATTCTGGCGGAAACTCATCGGCTGGAGCTATTGAGTATTGTGCCGCCACTTGAACATTCGGTCTCGTGGCATGACGCAATTCGAATGAAAAGATTAGTTTGTCATGCAATCGGCATACTGCTCGTAGTGTAGTGGTTATGCTTCAAGTCTGATATGCCATTGATTTTCGATTCGACTCACACCTTGGCAACTTTCCTTTTTTCAAACTTTTTTCATAACTTTCCACTCTTTTTCCTTAGGTGTTAGGTTTAGGCTTCGCTTAGCGTTTACATTACAATTAGCATTTGGTGGGGGTTAGTGTTGGGGTTAGTGTTACGGGTTAGCATTTGGGTTAAGGGTTAGCATTAGGGATTAGCGTTAAGGGTTAGTGTTAGGGTTTAGCATTAGGGTTAGGATTAGGGGTTAACATTAGGAGTTAGTGTTAGGGATTAAGGTTAGGGGTTATCTTTTGTGTTTACTTCGTTTGTGCCAAACCTGTGGCTGCTGGCATTTTGGCGGCAAAATAGGTACCCTGTAAAAGGCGGAGCTCCGTGAACAGCAAAGCTTGGTTACGGAGGTTTGATGACGTAACCGGAGTTGCTAAAACCGATATTTTGCGTTGAGCATGGAGAACTAAACGGTAGTAAAAATAATTCTATTGCAAAGGTGATATTTTACACTACGGTAAAAGAAGTCTATCTGAAGTTTGAAAATTTTTGCTTATCTGAGTTTCACAACGGTTCGGGGACAAAAAATAGGCTTCAACAGATGTGAATGAATGTATAAAATTTTTAAACATCGCAAACATCCATGCATTAGATGTTTGGGGGAAGCGCATATTAAATTTATTTGCAATAATGAAATATTTTTCCTTTGCTTTTTTTCTGTTTATTCCTTTTGCAACGCAACTTTTTTCCACTCCGGTTACGTCATCAAACCTCCGCAATAAAGCTCCGCTCGTAACGGAGCTCCGCCTTTAACAGGCAACCCCAAAATAGACACTGCCTTATCCTTTACGTTTAGTTCGTATCTACTAAGCCTACTGCACTCTCTTTGTGCGTTGCTGTTACATCATAGGTGGCATATCTTATGAATATGTTTTGAAATTTCAAGATCCACAGGCCTATCCAAATCCATGTACAGTAGCCACTGCCTAAAAAAACCTGCATTAATAATTATTAATGATTAAAGAAAGCAAGGAAAGGAAACCTTACCTTACCTTCCCCAAAAGCATTCAAACATTCAGTTCTGACTCAGAATGAAATTGAGAGCAAGGAGCAACTGATACAATATTGCTTAAGTAGCTATAGAGATATCTCAATCTGGGCTGAGCATGTCTCAATCCATGCTTCTGACCACTACCAACCACCAACCAGTACCACTAACCAGGCAGTCAGTCAGCACACACTGGTGCCACGCCTAGTGATTTTTCACTGCAATATAGTGATTTTTTCAAAGTATGTATTTCAAAAAAATAATTGGTCTTTTTTCTAACTTCACAACTTTTCAGCCTATTTTTAAAGATTTTTAGCATTTCTTAATCCGTGAACTATTATGTGGATCATCGCTTGAAGATTTGCACCAACAGAACGAACAAGTGTTTCTAATTTGAGTTTCTCATTGTTTGCACTTTGCAGTGTTTGCACCTCCATGCTGTTTAGTGCTATAGTGTTTCCTTGGTGTAGGAACTAGAGATGATCACTATCCGCTTTGCCGGTTGGATATCCGACAGGATAGCGAGTTTGCACCGGATACGGATATCCAAAAACTACTTTCAAATGGGAACCGGTTACGGATCCGGATATCCGAAACGCTTTTATCAGTGTTTCGAGGATTCAGGCTTTTGGAAAAAGTTGCACATTGCACGATCAATCATTCATTATCTTCAGAAGCATCTTTTCAGCCTTTTGTGACATGACTCCAAGTCTGTAGTGTCTATGGTGAAATCTCTGTACCGTAATGTAATCCCATTCCCCCTCTTAATCTGCTAATTGGACACGCCAAGTTTGTCAGCATGAACCTGCTCCTGATCTGGCAAGATGCGACTCTTTCAGTAGCCTATACATTAAGGACGTTGTTTGCTGAGTACCTGGACTAACGCTAGCTAGTACAGGCCTACTGTGATCTGTAGTTTAGACTAGCTAGAGCACTCTAGCTCTTTTAATGTGAATGGTAGTCTACACCAGGCCTTGCAGTCTTCAGGCCTTTTCTACGTGAGCCTGCAAGTAGTGATCGACCAGGGCCCCGGCTCGGCCCCTGTCGGGGATTTCGGTTTTGCTAGGGTCCTGGCCACAGCTGGGGCAAAGAAAAAAATTTGCCGGGGGCTGGGGTGGAAAATACATAAAAATTTAATGAGTGAACGTACAAAATCAGCAGATTTTCTCTCAAGATTCTCACTCATGCATATGGTTTACAGTAGATTGTTTATTATTGTTTATTGGTTTATTGTTTCATATGACTCAGCCAACATGCAGAAGCATCATAAAAGCCATCGCATGCAGTAAGCCAATCATTAGTGAACATTAGAGCAAATGACAACACAATGGCACAATAGTTGATCAGTGTAAACAAAGAGGGGCGCTGTGTCACATAGGATTGGCGAAAGACCGTGGCGGTCATCTAGTCAACCAACC
>JGI24021J15306_10001235_pt1 | contig 24261 bp, 15 predicted proteins | sample Ectturendosymbi1_FD_15306 | JGI IMG/M metagenome (IMG submission 15306) | reverse complement strand
TAGTGTTTCAGCTTTATGATGTTCTCAGGATTGACTCTACTGTAGTTATTAATGTACTTATCAATATATCATCCCCAAAGTTAAACAACCAAAATATTTTTAATTTCGAAGCATAGAGTGCAAGAATATGCATCTGGGTTAACCTCAACACCTAAGGCTGAATTATCTTGCAGTTGCAAATGCAGAAAATTTATAGGTCAAAATAAAGTCTAAATTTGTAAAATATAAAGTCAAAATTTTAAGTTTTTAGGTTAAAAATTGGTTGCCCTAGTAGACAAAACTTTCCTAATCTCAGCCAGTCACATAGCATTGTTTTTGAATAAACTGTTGTTAACGAGTTTCTGAATAAAAAACATGTTACTGATAAGTAAATGTAGGTAGTTTTTCGTAATTCGGTTTATTCAGAAATCTCTTAATTTTTACTTTGTAATTTCATTTTTTGATATATCAAAATAAGACATCCTCTGACAATAAGAGCCATAGTGTAAATTTTGAAGTCAAAATTAATATAAGCCCTGTCTTATTATTGGGGAAACACGGTAGGTGGTTCATTGAGAATGCCATGCAACACTTCATGGTGCTGTGATGAGGTCATTTGATCACTGTCATTCCTCTTATTTGGTTTGTTCCAAGTAAGTCAATGTGCTGACCATCTCTTGGAAAATTTGTTTACAGTTTGGCCCAACATATTGTTGATTGCATACCACCGAAGTCACTTTTTGCCCATGTGAGGGAAAGTTTCATTTTTTGTCAGGATATGTGACACAATGGAGATCATGAATTTGTTTTGTTTTCCATGGCAATCACAAAGTGCACAGTGCTTTCATGGCATTGTTTAAAATAAGGTGCTTAGAGCTGGTTAGTTTTTGTCCAATTTCGGTGCGTTTTTTGTATGTAATCATTGTTTTCATATTTAAGGTTTTCGCTTCCTTTAATGTTGTTAGGCTGTGGGGGAATGACATTGCCCAAACATGTGAGTCAATCTTTCTTGCCACATTTTGGTGATGCAGTTTTTCTTCTCATTTTGATGCAATTTGCTACCACGCCACATGTCGTGTTCAAAGAAAGTTTTAGCTGATCACATTGTTTCGACTTTTCATCAATAGCTGTACTGTGCTGTTTGTATGTTGAACTTTTTCTTATTGCTTGTGGTTTGTTCACTTTTGTACAGCTCTTTCACTGTCAACTTTTGTGGGCATATTAATTCGTTTCTGAGTGTATTTTGTTGATTGTGATTGATGAATTTTATTCCACATGAAGATCAAAGATTCTCATTTCACATGTCTTATCCAGGTTTATTTTCAATTGTCATGTTTCTGAATGAACAACTGTTTCAATTTTTTTTGTGATCTGTAATGCCTTGGTGTTTTTAGGAATGGGCTGATTTTCTTTTGATGATGGCTTATCATCCATGCACAAGACACATATCAGTGCAAAGATTAGTGGAAAAAGCGTAAGTGGTTTTGTTTGGTTTTAGGAATGAGCAAAATTCTACCAGGACATTGCCAGCTATTGCTTGCTGTGTAGTGTGTACCTCATGTTAGCATTATTTTCAAAGTTGTCAAGTGAATCTCAAGTTTTTATTTACTGTTTTTTGGTTCACAACTTAAAATTATGATGTACAGTAAGTTAATTGTCGTAGTTGTTAAATTTCAGGTTCACAAAGCTGAAGCTTGAGACAAACCAGTTTGGAGAAATTCCAGTCAAGAAGTATGTTGTGCATTAACAATGCATCTAGTTATTTTAGTATTATTCAAAGTTAATTTATTGGCTTTGCCAGTTTTTTTTAAGGAAAATGTTAGGAACCCGGATGGGATTTGTAGGGACCTGAATTCTCTAATTCCGATTTTTCTCTGATTTTAGGGACCCGATGATAATTTTCTCTGATTCTTAGGGACTCGATTTGAAATTCTAGGGACCTGAATCAGGTCCCTAAAATGCCTTAAAAAAACCCTGGGCTTTGCTATCTAATGGCTGGAGTCACATCCCTAGCCTTAATTTTGAAGAATTATTTAGTTTGGACATTTCACTGGTGCACTAGTCAATTTGATAGACTCTTGTTCATTCCTTGAAATGTGAAGAGGTTATGTTGATTTCAAATATCTTGTCTTTTTAAAATGTTCACACAGTAGGTTGTCTTGTGGTTCGAAAATTTGTGTGATATATACTTGAGTACTCCTTGTTAACACCTTAGCTGCTGGTGTACGGAACATTCATGCTTTGAAATCATGCATGAGCCACTATTTTCAAGCTGTTCAACTCCATAACTCGCCAGCTGATTGTGCTGGGGAGCTGTTAAAACTCACAAAAGACATGACAAGTCTTCTAGTTTGTATTTTTTTAAATTTGAAAGTTTTGGATTTCAGTTTTTTGTGGGTGACCTCATAAGTGGGGTAGGTTTAGGCCATTTTGGCCCAGGTTACCTGGCCCTGGATGCCAACTGCTAGAGGGAATTTTTTCACTCAGGGTTTGATTGGAAACTAGTCATTTGAGCCTTTGATTGGCTTTCTAGTGTTTCTGGTTCAAAAGTTATGGCCTATAAACAACAAAAACAATTAAAATTATTTTGTTGTTTTCTTATATGCTTTAAGTGTAGGGTTTGATGTCAATTTAGGGCAGATATGCAATATTGAATATCCTTTTCTTGTCATCATTTTCAGACGTGGCAACATCTTTGGCATGTTAGTTGTATTCATCTTAACTGAAATGTTTGAGTTGTAAGTCAATTCCACTAAATGCTACCTAAGAAATTCACTAAACAGTGTCAACAGGTTTAACTGAAAACGACACCTGCCAGTAAAACGTTAGTCATTTCCATGGACATAAGTTGACACAAGTCTTTGTCAAGATAGTGCTGTTAATGACACCTTTTGAACTTGAAGCATTCTGCTAAGCAATACCATTTTCTCCAGCTGATAGGTTTGGCGCATAGGCATTTATCATTTACCACATAAAGCTACTAAGTGCGACCGCCAGTCATTCACCTTCGTGCAGCGGAGCTCAGGGTTCACGTGGTGGGAGTGCATTATTCATGATTTCCTCAGTTTCGCTAAAATATGGGGCAGACATTATCAAGTTGATGACATTTGTCAATTCATCGAATCTGTATTTTGAAAATGAGTTGGTATTAGTAACTAGTGTTATAAATCGAATTGCATTATAGGATTATTAAGATGCTGGGCCGTCCGAAACGAATTGAAAGTGCTCTTTCGAATGTGGGTCTTACGACGGGAAAAGTAAGTGTTGATCATTGAAACGTAGCAATAACACGTGTTCATCAAAGGTTTTATTTTCACTGCTATTAATCAATATTTCGTCCAGTGAACAATCATCCTTAGCTGCATTTTTCAGCTTGTAAACATATGCGTGTTTTTAAATCTAGAAAATTCTTTCAAATAGAATTTGAGTTTTTTTAGTATTCAATTTTGCGAGTCTTTGTGCTGATCGTTGCGTTGTTACTAACTGCAAGCACGCAGTTTTAACGAGGTTTGTTGCGAAAGCCAACGCTACTTGGTGCGAACGTAGCTTCTTCGGGACCAGGACGCTGCGAGAGGAGTGTTTCTACTTTGTGTTTCAATTTCAGAAAGACACGACTATCAATCCGGAAGAGCTTCAGTTATCAAGATTTAAGAAGCTACTGTTGTTGTGTTGTCCCCGCCCGGAAATGGACTCGGTCTTTTCTGAAATGTTAGTTGCATCTTGCATGCAGCTTTCTGAATTGGTTTTATGCATCGCCTCAGTATTCGGCCTGCTTTCTCGCTGAGCGTTAATGCGGTGATTGTTGCGCGGCACTGTTGTGCGGTATAGTTTGTTCAATCCAGATGTTTGTTTAGGGTGACTGGAGCGAGAAAGATGTACATTGGAAATACAAAAGTAAAAGAGTTCATAAACAGTGTACAACGAGATCCGAAATTGAACGAAATTCTTTATCCTTATCAAACGGATGAACAGGCTCAAGAGCTTGTGCAGATGTATGAGCCTAACGTCATGTTTGCAAGTAAAGGTAAGTTGTTTGGAAAAATTCTGCGCCTCAACGGATCAAGTTGTTACTCTACGTGGGTTTTTCGTACGTGAAACTTCCTATTTATATCAAGTTGACTGTAACGTTTGTTTCTTTAGCGAAATAAAGCATGCAGGCGAAAATGTCAGTTTCAGCCAGCACTTACACTTGCTTCCATTAAGCACGTTCTAAACATGTACGTTAAAAAGGACTTACAGCAGTTTTACGTTTCTGATCAGGCTAAAACTCACTGAAAGCAAAGTAAATCTTGATATAAAAGGTACAACTCAGGTTGGCGGCCGCAAGTTTAAGTTCATGCTGTAAATACTATGCTTGGATGAATGTCGAGGTTGTTATTGGCATTAAATGCGAACTGGGTTTTAGTTTGATTCGTTTCATTCAAACTCGCACCGGTGTTTATGATGGCGGCAGATTCTGAAACCGGCATTTAGAGTCTCTCGTGCAATTCGAAACTTTGTGCAGTGCCAGCGATTGTAATCGGTGAAGAACTTGTCAGATTATCTTTTTGCAGCGGAGTAACGTCTGGTCAAGGCTCAAGTAAAGAACACTCATGTCTTATTCATTTGTTTGTACAAAGGGAAAAGCGTTTTGCAGATGCCATCAGTTGTCGAAGTATCGGTTTAAGAATGGCGTTGTAGCGTAATTGGTTTCTGTGATGATGCGGTGGTGGCTTGCGATATAACATACGGAACTAAACTTAGTCGTACTGGTGCTTTGAAGACGATTTTCTTAACGTAGCTCCTCATCTCGTGTCCGCATAACTTGCTCGCATGAATAATTTGACCGCCGAGGCAGCTGCTCGTTAAGACATTTTTAAGCACTTGTGTCTAGTTCTTTAGGGCTAGCCCATGCCTATTCTAGCGTGTAATGTGAACGTAATGATGTAAACGTCACGTATGTTGCAACTGGGTATATTGTAAGCACACGTTTCGCATGGAAAGCTCAGATAGTTTGGCAGTTAATTTAGACAATTTAGACCAAAATCGTAGTAATGGCAGTAAATTGTGCTGTCGTTGCTGGTTGGCGACAAGCAGAGCTAAAATTACTGAAGGAGTGAGTGAATACTTCAACGCTATGAAAAGCAAATTGAGGCTAATGTGGAACTGTAGTTTACACCCATACACTGTCTCTAGCCCACTGAACATTTGCATTGGTACTGTGTCAAAGAAACAAAGACTTTCATTACTTTTTGTGGTGTCGTGAAATCGGCGCGTTACGGTTGCTGAACGATTACAGTTCTGTATTTATTTCTTACCATGAAGACTTGGGATATTGCAGTAGCCTTTGTGAAGAATCAAAAAAGAGAATGGTGATCAACTAACAAAGCTCTCGGTTTCTGCGTCAAGTGCGCCTTTTTAGTTGCTACGCTAAAATTGTACAGCGAAAATTTAAGTTCGTAGCGTCGCATCAGATACCTCAACCTACCTTCTCGCTTTTAGGTCACCTTTCTTTGGAAGGTTTGGATGCTTATTTACAATCTGATGACAATTTGATTGTTGGATTTGAGAAGTATGCCCGACCACACGAAATGACTGCCCCACTATCTCATTACTTCATCAACTCTTCCCATAACACTTACCTTACTGGTAAGGAAAAGCCCGTGTATGAGCATTTGTTGTCATTGTCAAGAAAACAAGTCATAGCCTACAAGGCAACATACATTACAGCCTGTCGTAGTGTACTAGGTTTCTTTCCTTGCCAAGTTCAATCTCAGTTCTGTTTTACAACCTAAGGAAGATATTGTTTTGCTATGCGTTGCTGGGTGCGCGCTTGTCAAGGGTTTGAAGTGTTATCATGTTTGTAAAATTGGCTGTGTCGACGTACGGTTTTTCCCGTAAATTATTTGAGCCGAGTTGTTAAAACCGCTTGTGTGGCACTGCCGTTGTGTACAATGCAGAGTAGGAACAGGTTGTTTCCAATGCTTATGTGTCGCTACTATCGTGACATATTCAGCGCTTTTTGTCAGGCTCACAGTACCGAAGCAGGTCGTCGGCGGAAATGTACCGACAAGTCCTCCTCACTGGTTGCCGATGCGTAGAGCTTGACTGTTGGGATGGCGACAACGAGCCAATCATCACTCACGGCTTCACGCTGTGCACGCAAGTGCCTTTCAAGGACGTGATCGAGGCGATCAACGAAAGCGCCTTCAAGACCTCACCTTATCCTGTGATTTTATCATTCGAAAATCACGTTGACAAGTGAGTTTTTGCATCCGGGCACTGTGATACTACGAAAAGCTCGGTATGATAACTTGGGCGCTGTGCGAGGATTTTGAATATTTCGATTTCTGTAACTGTGTTTCAAACGATTCAACGTAACTGTGTTTCCAAAAATTAAAGACGGTGGTGGAGTCTTGAGACTTGATCTCGCTCGGTCTCGAGCGTATTGTCTCGGGACTGAACAGTCCACCAATATGACTCAGCAAAGCTTCCATAATTCATCATGCTTAGGGTCTGTCGTACCTGCAGGAAACGAAAAGTCAAACCATTTAGGAAGAACGCGAGAAATTCAACAAAATTTCAGCCCCGAAGTAGTGTTAACATTTTTTAAAAGATTGTAGAAAAATTTCAGCTAATCTCACAAGTTTTCAAGGCTCGGTCTCAACTTTTGTGTTGAAGTCTCGGTCTCGAAGTTATACCCAAGTCTCGATCTCCGAGGTTACGGTCTTGACTACATCACTCCTTGAAGATTGTATTCCCCGTTTTAAGTTTCATGTTTTGTTTGTGCTATTGATGTTAGTGAGCTTGTTTTCTTTTATAATGACTGTTATTTAACTGTTATTATACTGAAAGCCACCGTCAGAAGACGCTTGCGATGTTGCACGGCCAGGCAGTGACAGCTTTCTGTCGCTTTCGTTATTGTGGTTGTCGTCGGCTTTCAGTTGTCAGTTCGTGGCGCAATGCCTATTGATATTAAATCAAAGCTAGCACCTTTTGCTATTGATCATTGCAGGCGGCAGCAATGAATTCTAGCTATGTCAGTTTTCGTGTTGATTTTGATGTCAATTTACAAAGGTTCTGTAACTGCGATTGCTGCTGTGCTGAATTTACACTTGCTCTGAAGCTTCCGCTGATCAGCATCGCACGAGTGGCGCTTCTCATGCCTCTATATCAGCAGTTAACGAACCGTCTTTTGTGATTCAGCCCGCAGCAGCAAGCGAAGATGGCCCAATACTGTCGAGAGATTTTTGGTGATAAGCTGCTGATCGATCCTTTGGCGAAATACCCGGTAAAACCTTTCTTTTATAATGTTTTTCTTCCTTAACCAGGTGTGGGGAAACTGTTTACCATCACGGTCCGCATGAATTAGGGTATATCGCTGGCGGGACTCAAAAATATTTAATTAAAGTCATACCTTTATCTTCCTGGGGAAAATAAGGATAGAAAACTATGAAAAGCGAGAAAGAATTCTTTTGACACACTGTTTGAGTATCTGCTTATCACGGAGCTTCGTTTCAACGCGATGTTGTGTTCTAACTTGGGCAACGAAAATCATGACGCGGACCATATTAAATTTTCGCGCCGGCCGCACGTTCCCCACCCCTGACTTATACGGTGAACGTTGCATGATCCGTATTGTGTTGCTCACGATTCAAAGTTCACTGGTTTACTCCGTCTATTTTTTTGCTATATGAACAATTTTACATCATTCGAGTGCACTTTTTCCCGATCACTTAGCATTTGTTGTTGTAGTGGCTTTAAAACAAGCTTACAAGCAAACCACCGTGCTGGTGGTAAAGAAAAGTGAATAGATTTAAATAAAAGTTTTGAACTGTTCATGCAGACGTCGATGTGAACGGCTTCGCTGTTTCGCTGGGTCTTATTAAAAACCCATCGAACCTTCACCGTGCTTCTTGGTTTACAATTAACTCTAAACAAGTTCTTCCGCACGCTCAGAAAACGTTGCAGTCATCAAACAATTGTAACAATGCGAAAAAATGTAGCGGTAAAGATATTGTGTGAGGGAACCACTTTCTGCTTGCCTTGCCAACCCAAATAATGGAATTTCCCGGTCATGCTTCTCTTGCGACTTCGTTCGTAGAACGGAAAGCCACGGAAAATTGAGCGCGTCCTTCATGCTTGGCTAGTTTTTGAAACAATGGCAGTAGGGTTTTCTTCTGGCAGAGTTACTGCAGCAGCTGGAACGCTTCCACCGCGAATCATCTCCAACTGTAACTGATAAAACCTGTTTTTTTCCAGACGGCAAGGCGGATGTATTCGCTTACTGTGAGATAGTTTGATTGATTAACCGTACTGCGCGTCTGGCGATTTTCGCGGAAGTGAAGGTTGTTGTGCGCTCCATGTCAGCTCGGGCTAGTTCGTCTCAAAATGTTTCTTCGCATATCTTGTTTACGATTTGCAAACAAACGCAGTCGTTAGCTTTCAAACGCCGTTGTCTTTACATTCCGCTCATCGAAGTCGTTAAAACGTTAAAATGCTGGGTGTCTTGTTGCTTTGCATTCGCGGCGTAACAGGTGAAGAACTCTCAACATTTTTAATGAGAACAAAACGCTTATATCCTGCTTAAAAGCTTCAGACCCTACTGCTGACAACCAGGCTGTTGTAGTAATCGACCAGCAGAGCTTCGTTTATTCGCTTCATGTCGAGTTACTGCAAACGATCCACCGAACTTGAGCAGTGACTATCACGTAACGGTGCTGAGTGTATTAACTGCTACAGGATCTGGGCGGCCGCTCGTAAAACCGGACGTGCCGCATTTCCGACGAATCGTAACACGGAACGTCAGAAAAAACATGCGTCGTTGCGAGGCGGCCCGTTACTTGTATATATCACAAGCAACCTGGTTTTTTCAAAAGATAAGAATTATATGCTCGCTGTTGTTCAATTCCTGCAATTTGTTTTTAGATTGAGCCCAAGCAGCCTCTTCCTCCACCTTCGGAACTAATGTATAAGATCATTGTGAAAAACAAAAAGCAGCGAACAACCAATGAAAGCGAAAAAGGTACATCATTTATTTGCAAGGGTGAAGCTTGCGGTGAAAACACACTCAAGAAGGCTGTTTCGCAAACTAGTCATTTAATTCGAGCACTGGTGTGGTGCGCACGGTTGCATATTTAGAGAATGCTGTCACCTACGTAGTTTGTTTGAGTGATGTCACTTTTTCATTGTGTACAATGCAACCTGGGTCAAGGAAAAGGTGGCATTCGTACCTCGAAACACTAAACTCAGTGTTGCGTGAACTGGGCATGTGCGGCGCTGGTTTCTCGGGAATGATCTTCATTGATATACGGACCGCTTCTGCGTGTGGTTTCGCTTAACTAGGCAATTTATAATAGTGCAGCTGTTGTTTTCGTTTCCTGAAATGTCCCATTAATGTCCTTGTCGCGGCCGCACCGGCGCATAAATATTGTCTGCAGTATTTCCTTTCGCTCTGTAGTTTTGTCAGCTGTGGTAAAGATCACGCCAGCAAAAGCAATTGTGTTTGCCTGTTGCCGTGAATGCGTTTTGCGCCACAGAAATGCGGCGTTGATGTGGCCAATTTTTTCACGCTGTGGAGATGAACCCTGATGAACTGACTGTGCCAAAAGACGTGTACTGCCTGGAATTTTACTTTTAGGCACTTTACCATCCAATTATTAGTGTTGGAGTGAAGTTCGGAGAATCTCACAGTAACACACGCGCGAAATTACTGGCACTCGTCAAGCCTTATAGCTCTTCGGTCGTAACATCGTTTTGATCGTCCCGCAAAAAAAATCATTTTGCCCGTTGCCCGTACCGCTTTTGCTGAAAACATGTTGTGCATATTTTCTAACAGTATCTTCCCCGAAGTCTCCTGTGGAAGACGCGGCTTTTAAAGGTAATCGCGCATGTTTTTATCTCACTTTCACAAGGTGTCACAGTAATATGTAAGATGCGGCTGGGCTGCATGAAGCACGTTACGACTGTTTTATACCCTGCCGTCTAGGGCAAGAATTCTCAGCCTTTCCAAGCGTGCAGCATGTTGCGGACCTAAAACTGCTAAATTGATTGTTCCTATAATAAACTTACACTACTAATCGTGCGGACAGAATGTATTGGGGCAATTGAGAAGACGTTGCATCGATTGATTGCATTTTTCGTTGGTATTGGGTAGTTGTGCCTTCGAAAGCGTGGTCAAACGATTATTTAATTGATTTATGCCGTGTTTGTAGAGACAAAGGTCAGCGTCGCGTAATCAATCTTACCAGTGTGGACCGATCCAAGCACGCGGGCTGCCATGCAGCGGATCCTGGGATTGCTGTTGCTACCCTAGCCATAAAGTAAACCAGGCTCGTTTCTAACGTTTAGCTTAATCCGCGTCAACCCTGTCACCTGACAGTGCAACGACCGGTTATTGCCCAAAAGCTTGTCCGCTTGTTCCATAGTAAAAGAAAGGAAGCCGATCAAAATAATCTTCAATGCGCCAGGGTGGACAGCGTTATCAACGTCACCATCCCTCGCCCATTCTTGCAAAGAGGAAGTCTGTCACTGAAACAGTGTGGCTGAATTGCAGTTGTCTTCAGTGCTAAAGCGCCATTCACTCTTGCCGTAAACTTCCTGTCACACCCAACACCCGCCGCGTATTACGTTGATACTGAAATCATTTTTTTGAATTTCGTATCCAAGTGTTTTTCATGCTCGTGTGATTGTTCATTTCATTTTGCTTGACAATGAGCTCACCTTTTAGTGACTGACAGTCTCAGTAACCTTGATTTACCCTTGGTTGTTGGATTATTGCATGCAAGAACGTCCCAAACGGCCTTCGAACGCGTCTGACTTGCCCAGCCCCCAAGCCACTTCGTCTGGGTCCAACCAGCGTGGTGTGGACGACTCCCGCTCTTTGTCATCGGCCAGCGGCAAAGCTTCTCGACCTGCAGCTCCTTCGCAGTCGGTGCCCAATCAGAAGAAACAAACTGTTTCACCTCTGGAAACCACTGCCAGCTCAGCACTGGACCAAACTGCTGAAAAAAGCGTCGACAATGGTGCCTACTGCCAAAATCATCAGAAAATTGTCTTGCCCAACGGAACGAGTGGCACGTTAGCTAATGGGACAACAGGTTAACGATTCTGCACGAAGCTTCCTTTGTCAAATTTTAATTCGTTTGTGAATTTTGCACGACTTTAATTTGTCATGAAAACAAAATCATTTAGTTTGGATGCTAAGATTTATAGTTTTAAATCTCTCACCATTGTGCGAATATAACGTAGAGAGGGTGTCGTACCCACGAAGTTTAGGACTACTTTGATTCGAGCGCGCTATGTTTGTCTGTTTTCTGCTCTTGCGTCGTGTATTGCATCTTTCCTGGTCAGCTGAAACAAACTATTTGCAGATCTACCGGAAACCCCAAAGTCAGCTCTTATGAAATGCACCTTAGCTGAAGAAACAATCGGATTTGTCGAGAACAACTCGTCGTCAGTGCGCGAGGCGCCCGGTACTCCCAAAGTAAGACCCTCCACATGCACGACGCCAAAAAGCGACGAAACGCCCCGTTCTTCCCAACCCGAAAATCCTGCGCCCACACCGTCGTCCCCTGATGAAACCCCTGAATCCCCCGCGGTGAAACCCGCAGTCAAGAACTCTGCGTCTGCTGAAGGGGCGCCCGATGCTGCGGCGGACAGCACTGACAGCACCACGGCGTCGAGGAAAGGAAGCAAAGGTACTGAACACTGCTTTGTCGTTTTCGCTTCGTTGGATCGGCGTCTAGGTCGCGTGTGCAACGCAGGGCTCGTCCGGATGACGGCATCGAGGCTAATTGTTGCCGCGCGATTGTTTCCCGGTTGTGCCTCTGCCTTGATCAATGGCCTGCCTGGGGGCCAGGAAGTTGAAGACAGATTTCTCGTTAATTACCTTCAGCTATTCTCACACTGTTTCGACAGACGAAAATGAGGAGGACAGCGAAGATGAAGGAGGTATGAGCGCTCTCGAGAACGCGGAAGAATGCGGGACTGCAGTACGTGAATCTAAAGCTTATGCAGCCATGTCGTCACTCGTCAACTACATTCAACCTGTGCGGTGAGCAGAAAAATGGAATATCAGTGACAGTGGGTGTTGCGATATTCGTTCATGCTAGTTACGTCAGGATTTTCTGCGACGAGACGCGACGCGTACATTTGAAGTTTTTGCGTACATTTGATGCTTACTGTGGTTGCGACCTAAGTAAAGCTTGGTGCCGTTTCGCTCGCGTTGCAATTTTTAATGTTGTGAAACTTAAATTGCTTGTTAGTCATTGCCATGCAGCCGGCACTTCAAACCTATCGCCACCGACAAAAATACTCCTGTTACTGGAAATGTGGTGCGGACCAGTAGGTGTGTGTGTTTTTTTTCAGTTGGCAGCAAAAGCTTTCAACTGAAAAATTCATACTCGATCTGCGCACTCCGGCCACTGGTGTTCAAGTCTGGGTAAAACTCCTTGTGCTTCATTACAGGTTCGCTTCTTTCGACAAGTCAGAAGCGCGCGACCGATCTTTTGAAATTTCGTCGTTCACCGAGAACGCTGCTTCTCGGCTCTTCTTGACGTGTCCAATTGATTTCGTTCGTTATAATCGGCGTCAGACGAGCCGGATCTATCCGAAAGGGGCGCGGATGGATTCGTCGAATTACATGCCGTTCATTTATTGGAATGCGGGTTGCCAGTTCGTCGCCCTTAATTTCCAAATGCTCGGTACTTCAAACTTGTACGATGATGTTCGACTAGTGGTTGAAAGATTGAAAGTTGTGCCTTGTACAAATTTGTTAAGTTATTACTGCAGGTGTTGTCGTTTGCGAGAATGCTGCTTATCCCGCAAAAATAGACTTGTGATGATTTCTATTGAAGAAAACACCTTCCTGGTGGCCATTAGCCTGCCCTTGCGCTTTGCCTTACCTGAAAAGTGTTGCTGTTGATCAACCGGACGTATCAAAAAAGTTGAAAGGGTTCTGTCTTCGCCCAAATGAAATTTTTCTTTATGTTTACATGTGCAAGCAAACTTGAATCAGAAAAGCCATATTTTAACTTGGCAGGGCTAGGCGCGAGTGCAATTTTGAAACGCCCGATGTCGATTGTATCCGGCCTGGGTTGTGAAATGAGACGCTGTGTCACGGGTGGATGCACGCGTTAAAGAAAAAATCCCCTTCCGTTGTGGTTTTACAGTGGCTAAATCTCAACCTTCCCTAACTGGCACACCCATGACACTCAGTTTTTCGCTGTTTGGTGCGAGTTGTAAAGGTGTGCCCGCGTTGTTTCAGATCTCGGAATGCAACTGAACTTCGGTTTGTTTGAGTTCCACGGCCGGACAGGTTACCTTCTGAAACCTGAACAGATGCGCAAGAAAGACCGCATGTTCGATCCTTTCGCAAAAAGCATTGACGGCGTCGTGGCTACAACGCTACAAATCAAGGTGAAGCTTTGAGTCGTTTTTGTGTCGATCAATGACGAGCAATTTGGTGTTTTCGATTTTCGCTCCGATTCTTTATCTTGTGAGTGATGATGACATCGACAACTATTGCTTTAAACTCCGCAAGATCTGTTTTTGCGCCATCCTGATTGCATATTGTTAATGACAAAATCTAATAATAAATTTAAAGGTCTTGCGACTTCTTTTATAAAATAAAGAAAAAAAACGGTCATGTTTTGCGGTTGACGTGAATATCTGCCTAAACGGCAATTTGTAATTGGAGTTAAAGCAGGTAGCTATGGATGAAATTAATGTGTTATGAGTTTTCATCCCACAAAGCCATTCACTCAGTGCTCTGGGTAGACGAAGCTCAACAACCTAATTACCTGTGCCTACGAATCAGGTTCTTTGCTGAAAGTTTTTGCTTAATCAATGTCACTGCGGTGCCTAACATCATTACAAGCTTATCCGCTCTTACTTGCCGTATGACTCGGCCATAGGCGTCTTGAAGTGAAGTATGTTCGTGTCCTATTCAGCTTCGCAGTCACCACATCGAAACGTATGGAATTTTTTAATATTTTCACCCTCGCCCCCTCGAGCTTGGCCTTTCATTGGAATGATGCAAAGCGTGTTGCAGACATTGTTTGCTGAGAAATTTTGTTTCAGGGTGTTTCAAATTTGTTTTGTCATAATGCAATCTATTAACTTGAGCAATTTTTATTCCAAGTGATCTAAAATTTCAACACCATGTGAAAAAACAACTGAATTTTATGTTTGATGTTCCATGCGTTTATCTTTCAGGTATAGAAATGGTTTTCGTTTCAATAAGGCGCCAGTTCCAGTTCAGATTTAGAAATGGCACGTAAGCTTCAAAGAGGAAGGTTGTTTGTGTAGGTCCAAAGGATCTAGACAACCACCGGCGTAGGAAACGATAGAAAATTTGGGAAGCATTTGTGCGAGAAATTGTTTAATTATTTATTAAAAATCACATGCGTTTTGGATTACTCAGTATGATTTCTATGAATAGTTCTTTTTCTTCTAAACATTAAGCCTGTTTAAGTTCATGCGCTTAGAGTTTATAGTTACTCAGACAAATACATGTCAAATGATAAAAAAGTTTGCAACGCGATACAAAAAGGCCGTAACAACGCACCAAGAGCTGACGCAGTTAAAAGCATAACATTCCATCTGGCGATGGAAAGAAAGAAAGACCTGGCTCTGCATTTGCAAAACTGCTTTGTTTTCCTTAAGCTATTCCAAATATGACTGGCGCAGTTGGTCACATTTTTATTAACAGACGAAACGCTAAGACGGAAGGTGGAATCCTGTGGAAATGAGCGTAGGCACCCCAGTAGGAAACGTTGCGTTTAGTACGTGTAATGACTTGCTTATGGCAGCCAGCTACATATATCGACTACGTTCGCAAAACCGTATGTGTTCGAAGCGAAATTATCAACACACAATGTATCAATCAGGGTGGCAAACAATGGGTAAAACAAGCAATACTCTCAGCCAAATTTTCAAAACTTAATTTTTTTGCGAAATGTTTAGAGATTTTCTGCGTTTTGCAAAATTTCCGGGGTTTTGCATCTCTGAAATGTTCCTTCTGTCCGCAACCGTTGAGTCGCTGTGGCCCTACTACCGATACTTGGCACCTGGCACTCCCAAACAAAAAGTTCCATCGTGTCCAATACCACTGTGTTTGTTTTATACGATGCAATGCCCTTGTCCATTCAGTGAGTTGCGTGAGCGATTGCACTGCCTGGCGTTTGAACCCGCTGTGTACAGGTTAATTTTCGATAAATTTCCAGTCTTGCGGAGTCAACTCAGAGCGCAATGTGAACCAAGTTCGAGGATGCAAATGATGCGAGGGTTCATTGTGTATTAACAAAGGTGTGAAGAAAATTAATGAGCAAATTCTGCCCGTACTTTGGAAAGCTATTCGAGTTTTTTCACCGTGCAGTCGCATTGATACTTGGGATTGCGCCACAGGTTTACTCGAAAATAAGGACTTGTGCGGATTTTCTGCGCCAAATCGTACCTTCCTCGAAAACAGTGGATGAATGAAAAAACTGCCTCCTCTGGTTGGTGATTGTCCATTCTTAACAAAGTTCTCTCCTCAGATCATCTCTGGTCAGTTCATCTTTCCTTCTCGCATAAGTTCGTATGTTGAAGTTGACATGTACGGCTTGCCTGATGATACCGTCCGCAAAAAGTACAAAACAAGAACGATTGAAAATAACAACATCAATCCCTGCTACGACACCGAGTTCTCGTTCGAGAAGGTAGCGATCGAAGCTGCTTGCGTTGCCTACTGCCTGTTTACTAACGTAAACCAGGTTGTTTAATATTTATGTTTGTGAGCGACAGTAGCATGCGTTTTCTACGCTTGGTTATTCAACCTATGCAACCCCAGAACTCTCTACTCGAGGGTGAAGGTATCTTCGCGATTTGCAAACTTTTTCCACATTGCCGCTAAACACCGTTTTCTGTTAGACCTTTCTCGTTCTTCAGCCGTTAAATGAGTCTCAGCGGATGGCACGCATCCGCATCGGCGGTCATGCGCAGAAAGATGACCAAACACTGTTGATTTGCTGCAGGCAGAAACGTTTGCAAACATTGTTGAATTACTTACTTGTTGAAAACACTCTTGAAAGATAATGACTTGGTATTTTGTTACAGATCAATTTGCCGTCCATGGCGCTGTTAAGGATCGCTGTAATGGATACGAGTGGCAACCTTGTTGGACACCGTGTCTTGCCAGTCGAAGGACTGAAACCAGGCTACAGGTACTGGAAGCACAAAACAGTGCATGGGAAACCCACGTATTCTAGAGTTTTTCAGCTTGGGTTTGAAGTCATTAAACAATCTTTATCTAAAAGAAGCTATGTCTACAGATCCCAGCGTTGACATCCACTTGCAAAACAATGTAAACTATTTTACTTTTTCAGATACGGATCATTGCGTCTGTTTAAAAGTATAGGAAATCAAGCAAAATGCAGTAATCAGACATGTCATGGTCAAGCAATCATTGCAGGTCAAAAACGAGTTTTTCTTGTTAAAAGCGAAGTAATTGTGACATCTACCTGCGATTAGATTGGCAAAAGCCTAGAAGCTCGTCGTGACGACTTGACCAAGATCATGAAATGAAGCGTCATTAAGTTTTACAATGAAGCAAAGCGGACTGTTCGAGATTTTTGTCTCAGGATTCTGGGACCATGCTTTCTTGGTAGTACCTATCACATGCTTCTGTGTGCAGCACACAGGGTTGCCCGATCTACTTTTCGCCTAGGGGCCAAATATAGTCCAGAAAAGAGCCAAATTCTAAGACAAGGGCCAAAAAAAGGACCAACCATTTTTTCCAAATTTATCAGCAGTTAGTTACAAAGTCACATGAACCCATACCTAGCAATTTATTAAATGGCAATGTTCCTCAATCACAGTTGTAGCGCAACAGCAAAACAATTACTTGATGAAAGATCGTAAGAGAACAACTTAATTTCCATGTGTAGTCATAAACTGAGATAACTTTACCATCCTTGATAAGTGCTAAAGCGATCATCAATCTAAACCAATGTTGCCACTAGGGTCAGTCGCGTTAACAACATCAGCTTGTTGCCTTTTTCAACATCAGATTTTTACATTACAGTTTAATATAAGTTAAATGCTTCTGTTACCAATTCCTAACTAAGTGCGATAAAACACGTTGAATCCGAAACAGAGATGTATCGTCATTAAATGGAAAACTCGGTTATTTATGCGTAGCATAAATGTTATTCCCAACACTATGAAGAGAGCTTCTTCAGTTTGGAACGATTACCAAACACCCATGAGGGTGAGAAATTGATGAAATCATGAATCTCTTTCATATCTTAAAAGTATAGAATATTTGGAAAAAAGCAACAGCTTAGTAAACATCAGATTTGTTGCCAAAACATCAGACATCAGAAATTTCTCTCAAAACATCAGGTCTGATGTTAAAACATCAGAAGTGGCAACACTGATCTGAACGAAACTAACAAGCACGTGCACCACCTGAATAACAGTAAGTTAGGTAACGTAACAGTTCTCACTGCTACCTCTACAACTGCAGCAAGTAACAGGTATTCTGATGAACTTACTTTCACATTAACTCAGAAACTCCAAGGATCCTAGCCAAATTTTGTAATCAAAAACCTTCAAATATAGGAATTTGGTAAAAATCTGCAATCAGCTAGTCAAAAAAGTGAAAAATTATGGTTTCTCAGACAGGACCAATGGTGGTCAGATCTAATTCTTGCAAGGGGCCAGTCTATTCTGGAAAAGGGCCTAAAAAGAGCCAAAGGGCCAAACGAGAATTTTGGGGCCAGCAAGTGTTATTTGGGACCAAGTTGCTGAAATTTGGCCTCAAAAGGGCCAACCTGGCAACCCTGGCAGCACAGAACCTTTGCACACTGACCCGTACAAGGCTTTTGCGTCAGAATCGGTTTTGATATCGCGCCTCCCGACTTTCACTCACTTCCGTCGCATGCTTGGCAATGTTTTTTCTCCTTCACCGCTTTTACCGCGCAGGTACATCACGCTGAGAAACGAGGGAAACCAGCCTATTAACATGGCGTCCTTGTTCGTGTTTCTGAAGGTTCGAGAGTATGTTCCTAAAGGGCTTGAAGGTGATTATGTCGTCTTGCCTTTTAATTAACCAAACGTGAGATTTTGTTCTCTTGCACCTGACCATGCGATTTACGAAATCTGGTTTTCACCGTGTCCTCCCGAATGGATGCTTCTGTTTTTTTGTTCGATTAAAAACGGTTGGATTTGCAAACTACTTTAAACATACGTTGTAGAAAAGCAGAACCAAAGCACGATTTGAAGTGCAACCTGTGCTGGTCATGTTAAGCTTTCATAACCCAAGAACCGGCCTGTTGTGAAAAGCGCTTGGTTCGCTCATGGCGTCAGGCAATTTTGAAAATTTATAGGTTTGAGAGTTTCGCCATCGAAATTGGTTGACAAATACTCCTGTATGTGGACTTGATTTCTGAAAAGGTCGCGTTTCATGTGTGAACCTCGCTGGCAGGACTGTCAAACCACGTCTGTTTGAAAATGTGTGTCCTGTATCAAATGCACCCTATCACATTTTTATAAGAGTTAATAAAGCGTCTCTTCGGGAAGGTTGGTGAGGTGTTGAACAAGATCATGGTGATTTTCCTTCGTTCCTTAAATGAACTTATTGCAGGGCATTGTTTTTCAGGCTGGACACCTGCTCAGAGGTGGGAGTAAAGTAGATGGATATTAATCGGCTTTATTTGGTTAGATATTTCATGCTTTCGCGCACGTCTTTAATACTGCGTTCCTGAACATATTTGGTCTTTTAAAAACAAAAGTACGCAATAGAAAACAGGAAAAGATATGTTTTCCTTTCGCGATGCCTTCTCAAACAGAAAAAATTGTATGTCTTGCAACGAGGTAGAAACATCAATCAAAGTGTATTTTTTTGCATAAGTCGGGTGCAGGAGCTGGTGGTGGGAGGTGTCCAGTTTTCGTCGCTTCAATTTTTGTATTACTTCGTCACTTGTAACCCGATGTGATAGTGTCAGCGGAATGTCTACTCGCAGCACACTTGACTCGTTGATAAGAACTAATGCGGTTTCAGACCAAAGTCCCTTATGAATATTTAACGACATGACTCTTGTGCCTTATGTATGTTGATCACGTCAAGCGCAATTTTCTGAAGTGGTCCACAATAAAAATTGTCAACAAGATGATGTGCGACCGGGTGTCAAATATCCTTTTTTCTCAAAATTATCGGTCTAAATTTAACTGCTCTTGTTTTCGGTCGAAAACACAAGTTAATGCGTGTTATCAAAAACGATCATTTTTGCTATACCATTGTTGCAGACTTATCCAGGCAATTTTGTTTTTTGTGAAAAAGGCAGGGTGCGTTTCTTGCACATAGTGTGCGCTTCATTGAGAGTTTCGCTGGTGACAAGCTCATTCTAAGAACGTATCTCAAGCGCGGCTGTACCAGTACTTCGCGGTATTCTCGCATCTGCTAGGGTCTCCCAAGCACGTGGGCCGCATGTGACCGCGAGGGGTATTTTGTGCGGCCTCACTTGGCCCTCAGAGCAATTAGAGTTTGAGAGACACCTTCGCCATGCTAACGCGGTTGGTCGAACCGCCACGGGTTATTCCATCTCACACAAGCTCTTCATTTCAATGTCCTGCTCCATGCTTATAACATGCGCAGAAACAGCAACGCACAAATTATTATACACATTAGTATTTTTCGATCCAAGCTTCTCAGAAAACCCTTCAGTTTTTTGTACAAAAAGAAGTTTCAATTTTTGTGTTGCATGATACCGATGCGATAGAAACTTCAGCCTGATCACTTTTAAGTAAATGCAGTTTTCAGTGTTTGTTGACCTTGTCGCGTGGCCCACTTAGTTTTTTAATTGAAAATTTCGTGGCCCATTGTCTCGACAACGCTGGCTGCATTCGCTTGGGTTGAAGAAACTTTCAAAGCATTACTTTGAAGTTCCGATTTGTCGCGAAATCGTGGCGTCTCCTGACTGATTTGTGTTACGACGTTTAAAATATTTGAAGCGTCTGCGGGTTATTGCAAAGCTCATAAATGAATCTTCTGCAGAACTAATCAACGCTCTCACCGATCCTTTGGAATATCAACGAAAAAAAGAAAGAGAGGAACAGGAACGCAGAGACCTACAGAAAGCGTACGCTGTGCTAATGGGAGAGGATGAAAAACCACCAATGGTTTGGCATGGAAGGCCCTTGGAAACGGTTGGCATGGAAGGCCCTTGGAAAAAAAACGAATCCACTCCAGATGTAAGTGGCCTTTGTTCTCCGCAGATGGAAATAAAGTCCTGCAATTCATGATGTCTCCTTACATAAATGCTAATGACGTTTTCTGCTATGGAACAGGATGGAGGGGACGTGGTTGTTATTGGTCCCGAAGACCCGGCACCACCAAAAGTTACCGAGCCGAAGCAGGACCCTCGAGTGAAGCCGGTATCGATAGTGTGTAAGTGACAGGGCAACGTATGTAAGGACCGTTGCCCAACCAAAACTCCGAAAGCGATAGTTTCTACTGAGAAAAACTGCACGATTCGAGAATGTGCAAAATCGTCCAACAATCAACAAGCAGCACATTTTAAGACACAGCTTTTATTTCTGCTTATCACGTTTCTCCGAGGTATTCGACGTGGCGTGGAAACGTGAGATTACTAAGTCATGCATTATGTTACGTCATTCTCGGCAGTAAGCAACTTCCTTTCCGCGAACGTTGCGTGCCTGGGTGTGGCCTGGGCGTGGCCAACCTTGTCTGGAGATGTTTTTCTGTGATGGGTTCAGCTCGTCTGATTCGAAGCTGAAGGCGACCGTGGCGGTTTGAACAATAGACCTCGTCGTCTCGTGCGGGCTCTTTGGTTTTGTTGGTTGTGTTATATTTATGAACGGTGTCGGTCAACCTCAAGTTAGAAATAATCCGGATTTCTGGAAATTCCGCAATTGCCACCCTTTGTCCGGTGTGTCGCGCTTGCCATGCACTCATACCCCGCGTCGTGGAAGTGAGCGGCTGTTCACCTGCGACGTCATGTTTGTTGCGTTTCATATCGGCAGCGTGTTTTCTGTTTGTCAGTTGAAGAATTCAATCCCCAGAACCTGGCAGACATCAAGCTGGGAAAAGCTTACTTGAAGATCAAGAAAGATCAGGATCGCGCTTTGGGCAAGTTGAGAAAGAAACACACAGAGGTAAAAATCAGAAGTTTCACGTCGTACTTTGTCGCGACTTCACACTTGCGAGTGTTGTGTACTAATTTTGATGAACAAATGCCAGGTATTTGCAGGAATACGCTTGTGAAGACATTTGATTTTGCGAGCTGCATGTCTTGCAGCAAACGCGCATCTGCAAAACCTCATTAATTTCCGTTGTCGCCAAATGCGGTTGAAGTTTTACTGTAGGCATGGGCGTCGGAAGAAATTTTTCCAGGGGGGGTGCCACTAGGGGATTTTTCCAAAATTTTGAAAGTGGGGCCAAAAGTGGTGAAATTCGTTCTTTCCCACTCAAACGAAGAAAACAACCTTTTTTTGCTGTAATTTCAAAATTCCAGAGGGGCAAAAGCCCTCTCCTGCCCCCCTTCCGAGGCCCATGACTGTAGGTGTGTGCGAGATTTCGACCGCGTTTCAGGAATAGGACAGAATCAAATAGGCAGAGATGGGAAGTGGTCGCACTGCAAATTCTTGATAAGCTGCAAAAATGTTGAACGTATGGAATACAGATACTTGAAATTTATTAATTCTAATTCTAACAGGTTGTTGAAAACTTAAGTTGGACATACATGCAAACCACCTGTATTTTGTTGCTATAGCGTTTGTGAAGGTTTTTTAATCCGCCAAGTGCCGCGTACAGTTTAAATGTTGCGTTGCGCTTTCACAATGCAGTAGATTTAGGTTTTGGGCATAACAAGTAACTTTTTTGTCTTCTAGTAAACGTCATTCCCCAATAAGATCTACCTTCATAGCAGAAACTAACATTTCGTGGCAGTTGAAGTTGCAAGCAGGGTTGTGGAGCCGGAGTCGGAGATTTTTGGATGGAGTCTGAGTCGGATTCCTAACAACTCTAGAAGTGGGTATCGGCGTCGGATTCTTTTGTCTGACTCCGAAAGTCCAATTGGATCATTTTTTACATCACACTCCTAACTTGGGAACTCCTGTTGAAATGATACGATTTCTTTTGAAACTTTTGTTGAAACAGATGTCTTGCTGTGCACCGCGATTTCCATTGATTGCTAATTGATAAGAAACAGCCAGACTTCATTCCCTTTATGTTAAGGAGTCTAGTCGGAAATTTTGGAAAGATCGGATATTTTTATCTCCGACTCCGCAACCCTGGTTGCAAGCTGTTGTGATTGGATTTTTCCGTCTATCTGGATTCGTTGTCATGGAAAAGAAGTTTACATGATCGACCATACCATTCATTGCTGTCATTGCCCCATTCTGTGAACAAACTCTTCATCCTCAATAGCAAAATTCTGTTGTATGGAAAAAACAACTTATTATCGAGCAATATCTCTATATCTCTATCAAACTACACATCCTTACAAGCATTCATGAAATCATGAACGCATTGTATCCTCATTAGTATTACCAATGTGTTTGATTTGTTTAGTGTTAATGAAATTCGAGATTTGGATCATTCTTACATTTCATGGCAGACCTTCCGACACTGCTACCACATCCTGTTTGATGTCCGACGCCCGAGCATGCTGAACACCTTCATGCCGACGTGGGGAAAACGAAAGCTATCCGGTTTGTTCTGTCGTTCGGACTTTCATCTGCGCCGTTCCATGGTCCTAAATATTTTTCGCCTGTGTCTTTTTTTCTGCAATATCGGGTGATTTTACTGCTTAAATTTACGTTTTCTTTTGATTGCAAGGTTTTGCCATTTTGGCTTTTCCTGCTGTTTCAACCGCTAATGCGTGTTCAAAGTTACCAATCAGTCGAAGTTGCTAAAATTGTCAGGCTGTACCCCACGCGGCTGCACAAGCGTTGATAATGTTGCTCATTGTTGCATGTCGAAATCGTAGGGTCACGATTGCCAAACGCCATCATTTGTGTCGTAGTCATCGACAATAGCGGCTGAAAACGCATCCACGTCTTCATTAAGGATGAAGTTTTCAAAAACAATTTGTCGTGTTTTAAAAAAAAAATCACATCCTGCTCTTGTCTCTCCACCCCCACCATGTAGACAACAACTGCGAAGTTTTACCATTATCCGGAAGATTTACAGTATCGACCGTGAGCATTATTTGACAGATTTTTGCTGCATGCTTTATATTCTTTTTAAGACAGTCGCTTCGCCAACGATTGTCGGTCGGATAAAACAATGATGACATCGATACCCACGCTCGTGTCTTTTATTGACAGTTACATGGGATTTTTACTCCTGCCAGACAGTGTTTCGTGTTTTTATTCAGCGTAAATGGGAGAAAATGTGAAGACGTGCTAATCTTCCAAAAGCGTTTGGAAAAAACACTAAAGCTTCATATTGTTGCAATCGGAAATCCCGAGCGGCATGTGCACAGAGCTTCGCACCGTGGCAGCAAGCAACAATAGAGATCACCCGACGAGATCACTCCATTATTGCTTGTTCGCGCCTCATACATAATGGTGTTATTCTTCACGCACATCCCGTTCGTGGTGAATCACACAATCAACGCAACACCACCGGAGAGGTTGCAACAATATTATCGTAGAAAAGAACGAGAAAGGATATTCATGACAATGCATTTGTTCAAAACAGTTTCTGCGTTATCCCATCACGTATGCTATTTCTGCCTACACAAGCACTTCCGCTGTCTATCTTAACTGCATGTAACCAAAAGATACGCATCTTAAAAAAATGAAATTTTCAAAAATGTAAAGTAACCGTTCCAAATTAATTTTTGTGACTTTTCATTTTTCTAAAAAGTGCGTATGCAAGCTTGGTGTTTTTTCACTGAGACATTTCGGTCATTTGTCTCGCTGTTGTATTAAAACTCGCCGCAACAGTGTTCATTGCTTTTCTTGAACCGGGTTCGCAATTCTAAAATTTGCTAATCCCGTTTTGCCTCCCTGCGTGGTATGCCTTGCTAGGAATGGATGATTTACAGGGTATGTGTTCCAAATCTTCTGCAGTAAGACAAGCAGGTGAAAAGCAAGAAGAGTTGTCGTTCGTGGTGATGCAAACAGGCCCGTAACTAAAGGGGGCGAAGCCCTCCTGGAAAATTTTCACCCCCCTGTAAAAATGTGTTGGACATAGTTTAAAACCATTGGAAATAGTTTAAAGAATTTGGGCCATTTTCAGAAAACTGCTTGCCCCCCCCCCTGGTTTCCCAAGCTAGTTATGGGTCTGGA